>QFCS01000172.1_pt1 | contig 143202 bp, 138 predicted proteins | sample 3576561 | NCBI WGS metagenome assembly QFCS01 | reverse complement strand
GCTCGCCAGCACCGTCGTGATCGCCGCCGTCAGCGTCGTCTTGCCGTGGTCCACGTGCCCGATCGTGCCAACGTTCACGTGCGGCTTGGTCCGCTCGAATCTTTCCTTAGCCATTTCTTCAGCTCCAAAAACGAAATTGCCGAAACACCAGAACAATGCAGGAATATCACTGGTGCCCATGGCGGGAATCGGACCCGCGACCTCTCCCTTACCAAGGGAGTGCTCTACCACTGAGCCACATGGGCAAAGGCACCCGGCGGACCGGACACCCCTGAAAACTCAAACGCCTGTCAAAAACACATCCAACCACCGACGGGACATGGAGCGGGAGACGGGAATCGAACCCGCGTCATCAGCTTGGAAGGCTGGGGTTCTACCATTGAACTACTCCCGCCTGACCTAACCGGCACCACACGGCACCGACCCTCTGGGCGAAACATCCCATTTGCTAACACGTCACATCGATCGCTGGTGGAGGAGGCTGGATTCGAACCAGCGTACGCGTAAGCGGGCAGATTTACAGTCTGCTGCCTTTAACCACTCGGCCACCCCTCCATAGCGCAGCCCGCGATTATGCCATGGATTTGTGGCACTTGGCGCCCGCTCCCCGCTGCCCATTCCGTCACCAGGCGATCGGCGCCCGGCCCTGCCCGGCCAGCCAGGCGTTGGCCTGCCCGAAATGGCCGCAGCCGACGAACGGTACGGGGCCGCGCCGGGCCGACAGCGGCGACGGGTGGTTGGCGCTGAGCACGAGATGGCGCCGGGCGTCGATCAAAGGCGTCTTTTTCTGGGCATGGGCGCCCCAGAGCAGAAACACCTTGGGGTCGCCGGTGTGGCCGCAGTGCTGGATGACGGCGTCGGTCAAGGCTTCCCAGCCCCGGCCGGCATGGCTGGCGGGCTGGCCGTCCTCCACCGTCAGGCCGGTGTTGAGCAGCAGGACACCCTGCCGGGCCCAGCGCACCAGCGAGCCGTCGGCTGGCACAGGCGTACCCAGATCGCGCTGCAGCTCCTGGAACATGTTGCGCAGGCTGGGCGGAGTCTTGACGCCGGGCGCCACGGAAAAGGCCAACCCTTCAGCCTGTCCGGGGCCGTGGTACGGGTCCTGGCCCAGGATGACCACGCGAACCGCCTCGGGGGCACTGAGTTCAAGGGCCCGCAGCGGCCTGGGCGGGTAGACCACCGCCCCCTGCGCCAGCCGCTCGGCCAGAAAGTCCTGCAACCCGCGCCCCGGGGACGAGGCCCAGAAATGGTCCACCAGACCGGCCCAACCCGGCTGCACCGGCCAGTCGGCCGGCTGGGCCGACAACAGATGGGGGGTCACCGCGGGCCCGTCCCAGTCGAAACCGGCTTGCATCGCCACCTCAGTTGAACAGCTCGGCCAGCGCCAGCCCGGGCTCGGGCGCGCGCATGAAAGCCTCGCCCACCAGGAAGGCGTTGACCCCCGCCGCGCGCATGGTCTGCACGTCGGCGCGGCCCAGGATGCCCGATTCGGTGATCAGCAGGCGGTCGGCCGGCACATCGGGCAGCATGTCCAGCGTGGTCCGCAGCGTCACCTCGAAGGTGCGCAGGTTGCGGTTGTTGATGCCGACCAGGCAGGTCTTGAGCCGCAGCGCGCGCTCCAGTTCGGCGCGGTCGTGCACCTCGACCAGCACGGCCATGTTCAGGCCCAGGGCCACGGCCTCGAGCTCGGCCATGCGGGCGTCGTCCAGGCAGGCGGCGATCAGCAGGATGGCGTCGGCGCCCATGGCGCGGGCCTCATAGACCTGGTAGGGGTCGACCATGAAGTCCTTGCGCAGCACGGGCAGGTCGCAGCTGGCGCGGGCCTGCTTGAGGAAATCGGGGCTGCCCTGGAAGAACTGGCGGTCGGTCAGCACCGACAGGCAGGCCGCGCTCACCTGGCCATCGCCTTCGGCGTAGCTTTGCGCGATGTCGGCGGGAATGAAGTCTTCGCGCAACACGCCCTTGCTCGGGCTGGCCTTCTTGACCTCGGCGATCACGGCCGCCTGGCCGGCGGCGATCTTGGCGCGCAGCGCGCCCTCGAAATCGCGCGTGAGCACGCGGCTCTCGGCATCGAAACGCACCGCATCCAGCGGCTTCTTGCGCTGGGCGGCGGCGATTTCCTCGTGCTTGACGGCCACGATCTTCTGCAGGATGTCGCTCATGACGGTGTTCCGGATCAGGCCACGAAGGCCTTGAGTTGTTCGAGTTTGGCCAGCGCCGCGCCGGCGGCGAGCGTGCGCCGCGCCAGTGCGATGCCTTCGCCCATGTCGGCGACCACGTTGGCCGCGTACAGCGCCACACCGGCGTTGAGCGCCACGATCTCGCTGGCGGCCTTGAAGGCCGGGTCGTCGCGGCCTTCGAGCACCCCCATCAGCATCTGGCGCGAGGCCTCGGGCGTTTCCACCCGCAGCGCGCGGCTGCTGGCCATGGTCATGCCGAAGTCCTCGGGGTGGATTTCGTATTCGGTGATCTCACCGTTCTTGAGTTCGCCGACCAGCGTGGCGGCGCCGAGCGAGACCTCGTCCATGCCGTCGCGCCCGTACACCACCACGGCGTGTTCGGCGCCCAGGCGCTGCAGCGCGCGCACCTGGATGCCCACCAGATCGGGGTGGAACACGCCCATGAGGATGTTGGGGGCCGAGGCCGGGTTGGTCAGCGGCCCCAGGATGTTGAAGATGGTCTTGATGCCGAGCTCGCGCCGCACCGGGGCCACGTTCTTCATGGCGGGGTGGTGGTTGGGCGCGAACATGAAGCCCACGCCGACCTGTTCGATGCAGCGCGCGATGGCCTCGGGCGGCAGGTTGATGTTGACGCCCAGGCTCTCCAGCACGTCGGCGCTGCCACTCTTGCTCGAGACGCTGCGCCCACCGTGTTTGCTCACGCGCGCGCCGGCCGCGGCGGCCACGAACATGGAACAGGTGGAGATGTTGAAGGTGTGCGAGCCGTCGCCGCCGGTGCCCACGATGTCGACCAGGTGGGTCTTGTCGGCCACGTGCACCTTGGTGGAGAACTCGCGCATCACCTGCGCGGCGGCGGTGATCTCACCGATGGTTTCCTTCTTCACGCGCAGGCCGGTGATGAAGGCGGCCATCATGACCGGCGACATCTCGCCGCTCATGATCAGGCGCATGAGGTGCAGCATCTCGTCGTGGAAGATCTCGCGGTGTTCGATGGTGCGCTGCAGCGCTTCCTGCGGGGTGATCTTGTGTGCGGAGGTGGGTGACATGAAGGTCTCCAAGGGTCTCTTTACGGGGCGGGATGGTCGGTCAAGGCCAGTTTCAGGCCGAAGCCGATGAAGAGCACGCCGGCGGCGCGGTCGAGCCAGTGCATGGCGCGGCGCACCAATTGCACGCGGTTCGCGGCCCAGGCCGCGAGCCAGGCGTAGCCCAGGGTCACGGGCAGGGCATTGAAGCTGAACAGCACGCCCAGGGCCAGGAAGGCCAGGGTCTTGTGGCTGGCGTCGGGCGCGATGAACTGCGGCAGGAAGGCCAGGAAGAACAGCGCCACCTTGGGGTTGAGCACGTTGGTGAGGAAGCCGCGGCGGAACACGCGGCCCAGGTCCGGCTCGGCGGGGGCGGCGTCGGGCGCCCAGCCCGGGGTGGACGCGCGCAGCAGGCGCACGCCCATCCACAGCAGGTAGGCCGCGCCGACGAACTTGACGACCGTGAACGCCATGGCCGAGGCCGCCAGCAGGGCGCCCAGGCCGACGGTGGCGATCGCCACATGCACGAAGCAGCCCGCGAAGATGCCGAGCGCGGCCACCATGCCGGCGCGCACGCCGCCGCGCAGCGAGTTGCTCACGATGTAGAGCACGTCCGGGCCGGGCGTGAGGTTGAGCAGCCAGCCGGCCACGATGAAGAGCAGGAGTTGCGGCCAATCGGGCATGGGACGCTCCGGCTCAGTAGACGGCGGTGCCGGCGGCGCGCGCGGCGGGCGCGGTGCCGCCCTGCGCGAAGAAGGCCCGGGTGCTCGCGATCGCGCGGTCGATGCCGGCCGTGTCCACGTCGAGGTGTGTCACGAAACGCAGCCCGATCAGGCCGGTGGCGAGCACGCCATCCTTCGCGAGGTGGGCCAGCAGGTCGGGCCCACGCCCGCCGGCCACATCGACGAACACGATGTTGGTCTGCGCGGAGCGCACGCTCAAGCCCTCGATGCCGGCCAGGCCCTGGGCCAGGCGCAGCGCGAGCGCATGGTCGTCGGCCAGGCGGCGCACGTGGTGGTCCAGCGCGTGGTGCGCGGCGGCCGCCAGCAGGCCCGACTGGCGCAGCCCGCCGCCCAGCATCTTGCGCCAGCGCAGCGCGCGGCGGATCAGGTCTTCCGAGCCGCACAGGGCCGAACCCACGGGCGCGCCCAGGCCCTTGCTGAAGCAGACCGACACGCTGTCGAAGCGGTCGACGATGCCGCGCACCGCCTGGTAAGGGTCGCCCCCACGCTCCCCCACTGCGTGTGGGTCGCTGCCCCCCGAGGGGGCTGCCTCGGCTTGGAGCGGTCCTGCGCCGAGGCGAGGGTCACCACCGGCCGCCACCGCCGCGTTGAACACGCGCGCGCCATCCAAGTGCACCGCCAGCCCGTGCTCGCGCGCCAACGCCGTGGCGCCGTCGAGGTAGTCGGCCGGCATGGGGTGGCCGTTCCAGGTGTTCTCCAGGCACAGCAGGCGCGTGCGGGCGAAGTGCGGGTCGTCGGGCTTGATGGCGGCGGCGATGTCGGCCAGCTGCATCTGCCCGCTGGCGTTCTGCGCCAGCGGCTGCGGCTGGATGCTGCCCAGCACCGCCGCGCCACCACCTTCGTAGCGGTAGGTGTGGGCGTTCTGGCCCACCAGGTACTCGTCGCCGCGCTCGCAGTGCGCCAGCATCGCGCACAGGTTGCTCTGCGTGCCGCTGGGCATGAAGAGCGCGGCCTGCTTGCCGGTGATGGCGGCGATGCGCTCCTGCAACGCCTGCACCGAGGGGTCGTCGCCGAACACGTCGTCGCCCAGGGGCGCGGCCATCATGGCCTCGCGCATGGCGGCGGTGGGTTGGGTGACGGTGTCGCTGCGCAAGTCGACGGTGGTGTTCATGCCTGCTCCAGGAAGTTCTTGAGCATGGCGTGGCCGTGCTCGGTGAGGATGCTCTCGGGGTGGAACTGCACGCCTTCGATGGCCAGTGTCTTGTGTTTCACGCCCATGATCTCGCCATCCGGCGTCCAGGCCGTGACCTCGAGGCAATCGGGGCAGCTCGCGCGCTCGATGGCCAGCGAGTGGTAGCGGTTCACGGTGAACTGCTCGGGCAGGTTCGCGAACACGCCCTGGCGCGTGGTGGTGATCGGCGAGGTCTTGCCGTGCATCAGCTCCTGCGCGCGAACGATCTTGCCGCCGAAGGCCGCGCCGATGCTCTGGTGCCCCAGGCACACACCGAGGATGGGCAGCTTGCCCGCGAAGTGCTGGATCGCCGCGACCGAAATGCCGGCCTCGGCGGGCGAACACGGCCCTGGCGAAATCACCAGGCGATCCAGTTGCCCGGCGGCCAGGCGCGCATCGATCTCCTCCAGCGTGATCTCGTCGTTGCGGAACACGCTGACCTCGGCACCGAGTTCGCCGAAGTACTGCACGATGTTGTAGGTGAACGAGTCGTAGTTGTCGACCATGAGCAAGCGGATCGGCTTCATTCCAGGCCCTCCTCGACCAGTTCGGCGGCGCGCAGCAGCGCGCGCGCCTTGTGTTCGGTTTCCCTCCACTCCATCTCGGGCACCGAGTCGGCCACCACGCCGGCCGCGGCCTGCACGTAGAGCGTCTGGTCCTTGATGATGCCGGTGCGGATCGCGATGGCCACGTCCATGTCGCCGGCGTAACTCAGGTAGCCGCAGGCGCCGCCGTAGATGCCGCGCTTGGTCGGCTCGAGCTGGTCGATCAGCTCCATGGCATGCACCTTGGGCGCGCCGGTGAGCGTGCCGGCCGGGAAGGTGGCCTTGAGCACGTCCATGCTGCCCACGGGCTGGCCGTCCGGACCCTCCACCAGGATGCCCTCGACGTTGCTCACGATGTGCATCACGTGGCTGTAGCGCTCCACCGCGAAGGCCTCGGTCACCTTCACGCTGCCGGTCTTGGCGATGCGACCGATGTCGTTGCGCGCCAGGTCGATCAGCATCACATGCTCGGCGCGTTCCTTGGGGTCGTTGACCAACTCGGTCTCGGTGGCTTTGTCCTGCTCGGGCGTGGCGCCGCGCGGGCGCGTGCCCGCCAGCGGGCGGATGGTGATTTTCTGGCCCTCGGGCGTGTGCTCCTGGCGCACCAGAATTTCCGGCGAAGCCCCCACCACGTGGAAATCCCCGAAGTGGTAGTAATACATATAGGGAGACGGGTTGAGCGAGCGCAGCGCGCGGTACAGGCTCAGCGGCGACTCGGTGTAGCGCTTCTTGATGCGCTGGCCCACCTGCACCTGCATGAAGTCACCGGCGGCGATGAGCTCCTTGGCGCGCTCGACCGCCGCGAGGTAGTCGGCCTTGGCGAAGTCGCGCTCGGCCGGGTAGCTCTGACTGGGCTTGACCACCGGCGCGCTCACCGAGTACTTCAGCGCCTCGCGCAGTTCGCGCAGCCGCTTCTTGGCGTTGGCGTAGGCCTCGGGCTGGGCCGGATCGGCGTACACGATGAGGTAGAGCTTGCCCGAGAGGTTGTCGATCACCGCCAGTTCTTCGCACTGCAGCAGCAGGATGTCGGGGCAGCCCAGGGTGTCGGGCGGGCAGCTGTTCTCCAGCTTCTTCTCGATGTGGCGCACCGCGTCGTAGCCGAAGTAGCCGGCCAGGCCGCCGCAGAAGCGCGGCAGACCGGGGCGCAGAGCGACCTTGAAGCGCTTCTGGTAAGCGGCGATGAAGTCCAGCGGGTTGCCGTGCGCGGTCTCGACGACAGCGCCGTCGCGCACCACCTCGGTCTTGGCCTCGGCGCCGAAGCCGCTGGCGCGCAGCAGGGTGCGCGCGGGCAGGCCGATGAAGCTGTAGCGCCCGAAGCGCTCACCGCCCACCACCGATTCGAGCAGGAAGCTGTGTCTGCCGTCACCGCGCCCGTGCGCGAGTTTGAGGTAGAGCGAGAGCGGGGTTTCGAGGTCGGCGAAGGCCTCGGCCATCAGCGGGATGCGGTTGTAGCCCTGCTGGGCCAGGCTCTTGAATTCGAGTTCCGTGATCATGTTCGTTCTTTCCATCGGCCACACGCCGGGTCATCGTCGACGCATCGGGTGGGGCTGGGGTCCATGCCATCCGGGGAAACATCCGCCGGGTTCGGGGTGGGGTGACAGTGGCGGCGTGGAACGCGCGCGGACTGTGCAAACCCCGGGGGAAGGTGCACGTTTACGCTGGCTTGCGCCAGGGCCAGGCTCCCCGGCCATTGCGGCTCGGCAGACCACCTGAAAAGGATGTGCGTGGGTTGAACATGGAAGGCGCAGTGTAGCAAAGCGCCATGACCGTGTCCCACATCACGCGCCCAAGCTTTGGTTCTACGGCCAAACCCTGATGTCCGGCGCAGGCTCGGCAAGGACAATCCTGGCGAAACGAACGGGTGTTCGTTTTTTTACGCGCCATCGCCCTCGCCCACCCGGACACACCCCATGAAAACACCGTTGATGCCCACCCTCGCCCTGGTCTTTGCCCTGCTCGGCATGGGTGCGGCGCAGGCCGCCACCGTCGACCTCGCCGGCGTGAAGCTCGAAGACCGCGCCACCGTGGCCGGCAGCCCGCTGGTGCTCAATGGCGCCGGCATCCGCTACAAGGCGGTGTTCAAGGTCTACACCGCCGGCCTGTACCTCGGGGAGAAGGCGAGCACCCCCGAGGCGGTGCTCGCGACCAAGGGCCCCAAGCGCATCAGCATCACCATGCTGCGCGACATCGACTCGGCCGAGCTGGGCAAGCTGTTCTCGCGCGGCATGGAAGACAACATGGACCGCAGCGCCTTCTCCAAGCTCATCCCGGGCGTGCTGCGCATGAGCCAGGTGTTCAGCGACCACAAGAAGCTGCAGGCCGGCGACAACTTCCTGGTGGACTGGGTGCCCGGCACCGGCGCCGTGCTCACCATCAAGGGCAAGGTGGAGGGAGAGCCGTTCAAGGAGCCCGAGTTCTACGACGCCCTGCTGCGCATCTGGCTGGGCCCCAAACCGGCCGACCACCTGCTCAAGGACGCCCTGCTGGGCAAGCCGGCACGCTGACCCGTCCGCGCGACGCGCGGCCCCCATGCGCCGCCGAACGGGTCGTCCGGCCCGCCAGAATGCGGGTCATCCCCTCTACGCCGCATTCACCATGATCCGTCGCAACCTGATGGCCGCCCTGGCCGCCGCCCTTTTGCCCGTCACCGGCCTGCCCCAGGACAGCAGCGACATCGTGGTGGCGCAGATCGGGCCGTTCACCGTGCTGCCCGCGCCGGACCCCAAGGAGCTCAACGAAGGCATCACCGCCGCGCTGGACGAGATCAACGGCCGCGGTGGCGTCCAGGGCCGGCGCGTCTCGCTCGTCAAGCTGGACGACACCTACACCTTCGATGGTTTCCGCCAGCAGCTGGGCACGGTGATGGCGCAAAAGCCGGTGGCGCTGCTGACGCCGCTGGGCTCCGCCACGCTCAAAGGCCTGCTCGACAGCAAGCTGCTGGACACCACCGACATCGTGATCCTCAACGCGGTGCCGGGCGCCAGCGTGCTGCGCTCGCCGGGGCACCCCAAGCTGTTCCACATCCGCGCGGGCGACGAGCAGCAGATCCACAAGATCGTGACGCACGCGCGCACGCTGAGCATCCGCTCCATGGGCGTGCTGCACCAGAACATCCCGATCGGCTCCTCGGGCCTGGCGTCGGCGCGCAGCGCAGCGGCCGAGCTCGGTGGCATCGAGATCGTGGAGGCGCAATCCGCCACCGACGCCGCGGCGCTCGCGCAGGCGGCCAAGACCCTGGCCGCCGCCAACCCGCAGTCGGCTCTGGTGGTGGGCGCGCCCAAGTTCTCGGGCGAGGCCATTGCCGCACTGCGGGCAGCGGGCGTTTCGCAGCAGATCTTCAGCCTGTCCTACCTGCCCGCACCGGCGCTGATGAAATTCGCGGGCAACGGCGCGCGCGGCGTGGGCCTGTCCCAGACCTTCCCCAACCCCATGGGCGCGACGCTCCCGCTGCAGCGCGACTTCCGCGCCGCGATGCGCAAGGTGCACCCCACGCTGACGGACTACACCACCTTCCACATGGAGGGCTACATCACCGCCCGGGTGTTCGCCGAAGCCGCCAAGCGCAGCCGCAGCCTCAATCCCTCGGGCATCGCGCAGTCGCTGCGCGCCATGGGCGAGGTCGACCTTGGCGGTTTCCGCGTCAACTTCGCCAAGAGCAACCTGGGCAGCAACTGGGTGGACATCGGTGTGGTGTCCGGCGACGGCAAGCTGCTTTACTGATCGCTCTCAGGCCCCGGCCTGCAGCCACCCGGGCAGGCCGTCAAGGCGGTCCACGAAGGCATCGGCATCGACCCCGCGCACCGGTTCGCCGTGGTTGTAGCCGTAGGTCACCAGCACCACCGGGCAGCCGGCCGCGCGTGCGGCCATCGCATCGTTCTGCGAATCGCCCACCATCAGCGTCCGCGCCGGCACCGTGCCCAGGGCTTCACAGGTCTTGAGCAGCGGCAGCGGGTCGGGCTTGGTGCGCTCGAAGCTGTCGCCGCCGAACACGTGGGCAAAAAAGTCCGCCAGGCCCTTCGCCTGCAGCAGCGGGCGCGCGAAGTTCAGCGGCTTGTTGGTCAGGCAGGCCAGCGGCAGGCCCCGCTCGCGCAACGCCGCGAGGCCCTCGACGACACCGGGGTAGACCGCGCTGTGCTGGCCGTTGATGGCCAGGTAGTGCGCCTGGTAGCGCGTCCAGGCCTCGGGCTGCACGCGGGCGGCCTCGTCGGCACCGAGCCCGCCGTGCAACAGCGCCGAGCGGATCAGGTGCGCCGAGCCCTTGCCCACCATGCGCTCGATGTCGGCTCGGGCGACGACCGGGCGGCCGAGGTCCTTGAGGGTTTCATTCAGGGCGACGTCGAAGTCGCCCAGGGTGTCGACCATGGTGCCGTCAAGGTCGACGATCAAGGCCTCCACCCTCCACCGCTGCGCGGGTCGCAGCCCCCCGAGGGGGCTGGCCGGGCTTGGGAGCGGCCCTGCGCCCAGCCGGGCGTCGGCGCTGCTTCTCATTGGAGCGCCGCGCGCATCTGGTCGATCACGGCCTTGTAGTCCGGCTTGCCGAAGATCGCGCTGCCGGCCACGAAGGTGTCGGCCCCTGCGTCGGCCACGCGGCGGATGTTGTCGGCCTTGATGCCGCCGTCCACCTCCAGGCGGATGTCCTTGCCGCTGGCCTCGATGCGCCGGCGCGCATCCTCGATCTTGCGCAGCGCGGAGTCGATGAAGCTCTGGCCGCCGAAGCCCGGGTTCACGCTCATGATCAGGATCAGGTCGATGTCGTCGATCAGCCAGTCCAGCACGTCCAGCGGCGCGCCGGGGTTGAAGGTCAGGCCGGCCTTGGCGCCCTTGGCCTTGATGGCCTGCACGCTGCGGTGCACGTGGGTGCTCGCATCGGGATGGAAGCTCACGAGATCGGCGCCGGCGTCGATGAAGGCACCGGCCAGCGCGTCCACCGGCTGGATCATCAGATGCACGTCGATCGGCACCGGCGTGCCGTCGGGCTTCTTCGCGTGCGGCTTGAGCGCCTGGCAGATCATGGGCCCGAAGGTCAGGTTGGGCACGTAGTGGTTGTCCATCACGTCGAAGTGGATCCAGTCGGCGCCGGCGGCGATGACGTTCTTCACCTCGTCGCCCAGGCGGGCGAAATCGGCGGACAGGATGGAGGGGGCGATGCGGTGCTGGACGGGAAGCTGGGACATGGGCAACCTGGCTGGTGGGGAATGGGTGGGCGCGGGATCGGGCCAAAGACCCCATTCTCGCAGGGCCACCGCGTTGACGCAGGCGCGCGGTAACATGCCGCCCATGCCGAAATACCTGTTCACCTGCGAGGTCGAACCCCAGTTCCTGAGCGAACAGTCGTCGCCCGACGAAGACGTGTACGCCTTCGCGTACACCATCACCATCACCAACGCGGGCGAGGTGCCGGCACAGCTGATCGCGCGCCACTGGATCATCGACGACGCGCGCGGGCAGACCGAGCAAGTCAAGGGCCTGGGCGTGGTCGGGCACCAGCCCCTGCTGCGGCCCGGAGAATCCTTCCAGTACACCAGCGGCACGCGCCTGGCCACGCCCACGGGCACCATGCGCGGCAGCTTCTTCTGCGTGGCCGAAGACGGCGAGCGTTTCGAGGCCGAGGTGGCCGAGTTCGCGCTGCGCGCCCCGGGCTCGGGCGACGCACCGGCGCGGGTGCTGCACTGAAAGCCGGCGCCCCGACACGCGGCCCCCACCCCGACGACCGCATGCCCACCTCCACCCCGCTCGACACCCTGGACCCGGACGCCCCGCTGGCGCTGCGCCACCTGTGGCTGATCGGCGCGTTGCGCTGGGTGCGCGGCGAAGAGGCCGACGTGCAGGCCAGCGTCGGCCGCGTGCGCCTGTTCCTCGACACCGTGCAGGGCGATCCCGCCGTGCAGGCGCGCTGGCACCGCTGGTGGAGCCGCTTCATCGCCACCGTGGACCTCACGCCGCTGCTGGCCGACCACGGCTTCGCGCCGCGCACCGCCTTTCTGAGCGAATTCGGCAACCGGCTGCGCAAGAAAGTGCTGCCGGGCACGCCCGAGACCACCGACATGGCCGAGCTGTTCGACCTGCTGCTGTCCGCGCGCTTCGACGTGCGCTGGCTCAAGGCGCTCGACAGCGACACCCTCAAGCGCCTGCGCAGCCTGCTGATCGCGGCGCCGGCCGACGAGGCCTCGGCCGCCGACTCGCCCGCCGGCTTCTGGCAGACCGCGCTGATGGACGCGCTGATCTTCTGCGTGAGTCAGATCAGCGCCACCGGCTTCGCCTCGGAAATCCGCATCCGCATGTCGCCCGAGGCGCAGGCCCAGCGGCCCTTCCACGAGCTGCCGGCCGATTTCGAGGCGTTGCGCCGCGCCGTGAACCGCCACGGCGCACGCAGCCCCGAAGCCCTGGCCGCCGCCGATGTGCTGCGCCAGCAGCTCGACGCCTGCCGCCACGCGGCCTATACCGTGTACTCGCACCTGGAAGAGCACGGCGTGTCGGTCGGCATCGTGTTCCGCCTGCGCCAGCTGCGCGAACGCATCGTGCGCGTCAAGGAGCTGCTGGACTGCCTGCAGTCCGAGCAGCCCGAGCGCGCCACCGCCGCGCTGCTGGCCGACCTGGCCCAGGTCGGGCTGGACAACCGCAGCGTGCGCTCGCTCATCGCCAGCAGCTCGCACCTCACCGCGGCCAAGGTGGCCGAGCGCAGCGCCGAGAGCGGCGAGCACTACATCACCCGCAACGCCGCCGAGTACCGCGAAATGGTGCGCAAGGCGGCCGGCGGCGGCGCCATCATCGGCCTGACGACCTGGATCAAGTTCCTGCTGTACGGGCTGGGCCTCACCGCGTTCTGGGGCGGCTTTGCCGCCGGCCTGAACTACGCCGCCTCGTTCGTGCTGATCATGCTGCTGCACCTCACGGTGGCCACCAAGCAGCCCGCCGTGACCGCGCCGGCCATGGTCGCCAAGCTGCGCGACATCAAGGCGCCCGGCGCGGTGCGCCGCTTCGTCGACGAGGTGGCCAACCTGTTTCGCTCGCAGATCGCCGCCATCGTGGGCAACGTGGGCCTGGTGATCCCGGTGGTGGTGCTCATCAGCCTGGGCCTGCAGCTGCTCACCGGCCAGGCCATGGTGAACGAGGACAAGGCGCACCACGTGCTCAACGACATCCACCTGCTCGGCCCCACCGTGTTCTTCGCGGCCTTCACCGGGGTGCTGCTGTTCGCCTCCAGCATCATCGCCGGCTGGGTCGAGAACTGGTACGTGTTCCACAACCTGGACTCGGCCATGCAGCACAACCCGCGCTTCACCGCCGTGCTCGGGCGCGAGCGCGCCGCGCGCTGGGCCGATTTCATGCGCCGCAACATCTCGGGCCTGGCGGCCAACATCTCGCTGGGCTTCATGCTGGGCCTGGTGCCCGCGTTCGCGGCCTTCTTCAGCCTGCCGCTGGACGTGCGCCACGTCACCCTCTCGGCCGGCCAGGTCACGGCCGCGGCCATGGCGCTGGGCTGGGACGTGTTCACCGAGCCCGCCTTCTGGTGGGCGGTGGCCGGTGTGCTCGCCGTCGGGCCGCTCAACCTGGGCGTGAGCTTCTACCTCGCGTTCCGCCTCGCGCTGCAGGCGCAGAACATCAGCGAGGTCAACCGCCAGCTGATCCGCGCCGCGATCAAGCGCCGCATCCGCGCCGCGCCGCTGAGCTTCCTGATTCCGCCCCGGGCCGCGCGCCGCGGCGAAGACGACGAACCCCCTGCCCCGGCACCCTCGGCCGGTTCGCCCCAAGCGCATGGGTGAGTTCGAACTGATCCGCCGCCATTTCCAGCGCGCGCCAGCGACCGGTGGGGACGGCGCGGTGGTGCTGGGCATCGGCGACGACTGCGCCCTGCTGCAACCCAGCCCCGGCCACCAGCTCGCGATCTCCAGCGACATGCTGGTCGAGGGCCGGCATTTTTTCGCCGACGTGGACCCCGAAGCGCTGGGCCACAAGGCGCTGGCCGTGAACCTGAGCGACCTCGCCGCCATGGGCGCGCGCCCGCTGGGCTTCACGCTCGCGCTCGCCCTGCCCCACGCCGACAGCGACTGGCTCGCGCGCTTCGCGCAAGGGCTGTTCGCGCTGGCCGATGCGCACGCCTGCCCGCTGGTGGGGGGGGACACCACGCGCGGCCCTCTCAACCTCTGCATCACCGTCTTCGGCGAGGTGAAACCCGGCCAGGCGCTGCGGCGCGACGCCGCGCGCGCGGGCGACGACCTGTATGTGAGTGGCCGCACCGGCGAAGCCCGGCTGGCGCTGGAGCAGCTGCGCGGCACCGAATGGGCCGGCACGGCCGTGGAGGCCGAAGCGCGCGCGCGGCTGGAGCGGCCCACACCGCGCAACGCCCTGGGTGTGGCGCTGTCGGCCGTGGCGGGCGCGCACGCCGCGATCGACCTGAGCGACGGCCTGGCCGGCGACCTCGGCCACCTCCTGCAGGCCAGCGGCGTGGGCGCCGAGATCCACCTGCCGGCCCTGCCCGTGGCCCCTGCGCTGCAAGGCCTGCCCGAGGCGCGGTGGCTCGAATGCCTGCTGGCCGGCGGCGACGACTACGAGCTGCTGTTCACCGCCGCGCCCGAAGCGCGCGAGGCCATTGCCCAGGCCTCGGCCGACAGCGCCACGCCGGTCACGCGCATCGGGCGCATCACGGCCGCCCCGGGCCTGCGCCTGCTCGGCGCGGCGGGCCAGGAGGTGCCACTCGGCGCACAAGGCTTCGACCATTTCGCCTGAGTGCCCGCCCGATAATCCCCGCATGCCCGACACCGCCAACGACGCGCCGCTCACCCGCCCGACCTGGCGTTTCCTGCTTGCCCACCCCGCCCACTTCCTCGCGCTCGGCGCGGGCGCTGGCCTGAGCCGCCTGGCGCCGGGCACGGCCGGCACGCTCTGGGCCTGGGTCGCCTTCCTGCTGCTGGACCCGCTGCTCACGCCGCTGACCTGGGCGGTCGTGATCGCCGCGGCCACGCTCGCGGGCTGGTGGGCCTGCACCGTCACCGCGCGGCACCTGCGCGTGGCCGACTCCGGCCACATCGTGTGGGACGAAGTGGTCGCCTTCTGGCTGGTGCTCTGGATGATCTCGCCCAGCGGCTTCTGGGCCCAGCTCGCGGCGTTTCTGATCTTCCGGCTGTTCGACATGGTCAAGATCGGCCCCATGGCCTGGGCCGACCGGACCTTCAAGGGCTTCGGCCCGCGCGGCGGCTTCGGCATCCTGCTCGACGACTTCGCCGCCGCTTTCTGCACGCTCATCGTCATCGCCTTGTGGAGGCTCTGAACATGCCCGACACCACCCCCGCCCTGGTCGAACAACTCGCCGCCGCCCTCAAGGCGCGCGGCCTGATGATGGCCACGGCCGAAAGCTGCACCGGTGGCCTGATCGCGGGTGCCTGCACCGAGCTCTCGGGCTCCAGCGACTGGTTCGAGCGCGGGTTCGTCACCTACTCCAACGCCGCCAAACACGGCCTGCTCGGCGTGCCGGCCCTGCTGATCGAGCGGCACGGCGCCGTGAGCGAGCCGGTGGCGCGCGCCATGGCCTCGGGCGCGCTGGCGCACTCGCCGGCCCAGCTCGCCGTGGCCGTGACCGGCGTGGCCGGCCCCACCGGCGGCAGCGCCGAGAAACCGGTGGGCACGGTGTGGTTCGGCTGGGCCACGCCCGAGGGCGTGTTCACCGAGCACCAGCGCTTCGACGGCGACCGCGCCGCCGTGCGCCAGGCCACGGTGCGCCATGCGCTGGCCGGCCTCCTGCAACGACTGCCCCGCACCTGAAGCCCATGGAACCGTTCAAGAACCTCATCGGCCCGGCCACCGTCGCCAACGCCGGCCACCACCTGCGCCGCGCCTGGCCGACATTCGACCGCAAGCGCTTCGAAGCCCAGGCCGCCACCGGCCTGGAACAGCTGGAGTTCAAGGCCCGGGCCATGCAGCTGGCCGACGCGCTGGAAGCCACACTGCCCGACGACTTCAACGCCGCCTGCGAACTGCTGGAGGCCAGCCTCGCGCCCCCCCTGGCCATGGACGCCCAGGGCGAACCGCTCAAGCTCGGCGAGGCGCGCGACGAGCACGGCATCGGCGGCTGGGCCCTGTGGGCGGTCGGCGAATTCGTGGCGCGCCGGGGCGTGGCCGACGAAGCGGCGGCCCGGCGCGGCCTGACCTGCCTGCACGCGGTCACGCAGCGCTTCACCGCCGAGTTCGCCATCCGGCCGCTGATCCAGCGCCACCCCGCCCTGGCCTTCGACACCCTGGGCCAGTGGGTGAACGACCCGAGCGCGCACGTGCGCCGGCTGGTGAGCGAAGGCAGCCGCCCGCGCCTGCCCTGGGGCCTGCGGCTGCAGGCGCTGGTGCTGGACCCGGCCCCCACCCTGCCCCTGCTGCGCGCGCTGCAGGACGATCCCAGCAGCTACGTGCGCCGCAGTGTGGCCAACCACCTCAACGACATCGCCAAGGACCACCCCGACCTGGTCGCGGGCTGGGTGCGCGACCACCTGATCGACGCACCCGATGCGCGCAGCGCGCTGCTGCGCCACGCCAGCCGCGGCCTGATCAAGGCCGGCCACGCGCCCACGCTGGCGGCCTGGGGCCTGGGCAGCGGCCTGCAGGGCGAAGCCACGCTCGCGCTGACGGCGAAGCGCGCGGCGGTCGGCGGCGAGATCGGCCTGCGCGTGCAACTGCGCTCCAGCGCGCGCCAGCCCCAGTCGCTGGTCGTGGATTACGCCGTGCACCACGTGCGCGCCAACGGCAGCGCCTCGCCCAAGGTGTTCAAGGGCTGGAAGCTCACGCTCGCGCCCGGCGAAGAACGCGCGCTGGAAAAGCGCCACAGCCTCAAGCCCGTGACCACGCGCACGCTCTACCCCGGCACGCACCTCATCGACCTGCGGGTCAACGGCGTGGCGCTCGCGGAGGCGGCGTTCGAGCTCACGCCTTGAGGATGTGCGCCGCGAGCCCGCGCCGGGGTGAGGGCCCGATCACCGGCGCATAGCCCAGCCGGGCCCACATCTGCACCGTGAAGCGCGGTGCCGGCGCACCCAGCAGCCGATGGATCTCGTTGTATGGCCCGATCTGCTCGGGGTACTCCTGCAGCGCCTGCGACAGCGGCTGCATCGACAGGCCCGCGGCGGTGGCGACGAGTTGGGCCCGCACATAGGCGCGGCCCGCGTTGATCTGCGTGCAGCGGTCGTTGCCCTCGGTCACCAGCCAGAAGAAGGCGGGCGTGTGCTCGATCCGGGTGTTGAAGTCCTGGATCTGGGTCGTCGTCGACGCGCCGTCGGGCGCGGGCACCTCGCGGCGGTCGAACAGGCCCAGGGCCACGAGCGCTCGCACCATCGGCGCGTTGAGCGAAATGCCGTCGCGGTGCCGCGCGATCTCCTGCGGGCCCACGCGCAGCACCTGGAGCGACTCCATCACCGTGCGCGGCGTGACCAGCTCGATGCGCCAGGCTTCGCGGGCGATGCGGCGGTGCCGCGCCAGCGCCTCCGACTGCGCGGCACCCACGAAACCGACTCGCATCGGGTACGGCCGCACGCTGGCGCTGATCGCCTCCAGGGCAGCGGCATCGGGTTCGCGCGCCTCATAGGCCTCGCGGTTCGTGCGGCGGTGGAAGATCTGCGCGAACAGTGGATCGGGCGCCACCGACGCCTCGGGCACCAGGCGGATGCGCGCGGTCGGCCGCGCATCGACCGTCTCGGGGCCGAAGGCGCCCCGCGGGAACAGCTCGATCTGCGCGCGCAGGCCCTTCTCCCGCGCCGCCAGGTCGAGCAGTTCGATGAAGCAGCCCTGGCTCATCATCATCTGGCGCGAATGCGGGTCGGTCTGGGGCAACAGGCGGCTGCGGTCGATGAACAGCGTGATCTCGCCGGGCACGCCCAGGTCCACCAGCCAGGACTGCAGGTTGTGCGAGTGCGGCGCGAGCAGCGCGTGCCCCACCAGCCAGCGGCGCACGTCGGTCTGCTCGCCCGGCCCCTGCCAGGCGGCAATGGCCTCGGGCGGCAGCGCGCTGTCGCAAGCGCCCAAGGTGACGGCGACCGCGCCGCCGCCCGCAAGGCGGATGAAGCGCCGGCGGTCCATGGACATCAGGCCCGCGCGGGCAACGGGGTCACGCCCTCGGCGCCCAGCAGCGCCAGGCCCTGCAGCGTGTGTTCCAAGGCCTGCGGCCAGGGCGTGTGCGGCTCGCTGCCGATCCGCTCACGCAGGCGGCGGTTGTCCAGCCGGTGGGGCTGGTTCCAGAGGTAGCGCAAGGCGGCCAGCGCGCCCAGGGTCGGCATGGCCAGGCCGAGCGCGCGGATCAGCGGCCAGGGCATGCCGCCCACGCGCAGCGCCTCGTTCTCGCGCAGCCAGCCTTGCTCGCGGGCCAGTGGCTGCAGGGCATTCACCCAATCGCGGCCCGTGAGCGTGTGGCCGCTGAAGTGCAGCGACTCGAACGCGGGCAGGGTCTCGCGCACACGCGCCAGGTCGGGCAGGTAGGCCCAGGGCGTGGCCACGTCCAGCGGACCGGGAAACACCAGCTTGCCGCGGCGGATGCCGGTGAGCATCGCGCGGTCCAGCCAGGTGCCCTGGCCCTGCCCATAGAAATTGCCGGCGCGCACGATCACCGCGCGCAGTTCCCCGCGTTGCGTGGCCGCCTCCAGCCGCTCTTCCATCTCGGTGCGCACGCGGCCCATGGCCATGGTCGGCCGGTACGGTGCGCCTTCGAGCAGCACCGCCGGCATGCCCTGGCCGAAGTTGTAGACGTTGCCCGGCAGCATCAGCGTGGCGGCCAGCGCGCGCGCCACGGCCATGCCACTTTGCAGCAGGGGCCCGTTCTCCCGCTCCCAGGCCGGGCGGGTGTACTGGTTGGGGTTGAGCGCGTGCACCACCACCGTGGCGCCGCCCGCCTGCCGCACCCGCGCCACCAGGTCGGCGACGGCCTGCGGCGTGTCCACCGCCTGCGCCAGCCATTCCACACCGGCCACCGTGGGTGCCTGTGCACCGGGGCGCATCTGCGCCAGCACGCGCCAGCCGTCGCGCGCGAAGGCCTGCACCGCGGCCAGGCCCAAGCGGCCGCGACCGCCGAGCACCAGCACCGTGCCGGCAGGGGAGGAAGAAGAGGGCATGGTTTTCATGAGGAACTCCGCGAAACACCGACCACCGGCGCCATGGCATCGATTGTGGAAACAGATCGCCCCATTCACAATGGGATGAAACTGAACATCAGCCATGCACAAATGAATACCGGTGATTTCAACTGGACCCTCATCCGGTCCTTCCTCGCGGCGCTCGACCGGGGCAGCCTGATGGCCGCCGCGCGGGCCCTGGCCACGACCCAGCCCACGGTGGGTCGCCACATCGGCGAGCTCGAAACGCAGCTCGGCGTGGTGTTGTTCGAGCGCACCGGCCGTGGCCTCGTGCCCACGGCGCACGCCCACCGGCTGGCCGAGGCGGCGCGCGCGATGGCCAGCGCGGCCGACCAGCTCGCGCGCCAGGCTTCGGGCGCGCAGCAGGATGCGCGCGGCTCGGTGCGCATCAGCGCGAGCCAGCCCGTGACCTGCGTGCTGCTGCCGCCGGTGCTGTTGCAGTTGCGCCAAGCCCACCCGGACATCCAGGTGGAGCTGGTGTCGAGCAACGCGGTGAGCAACCTGCTGCAGCGCGAGGCCGACATCGCGCTGCGCATGGTGCGCCCCGACCAGGCCACCCTGCTGTGCAAAAAGGTCGGCCAGGTGGCCCTGGGCACCTACGCCCACCGCGACTACCTGCGCCGCCGGGGCACGCCGCGCACGCCGCAGGATCTGCTCGCGCACGACCTGGTGGGCAACGATCGCCAGACCGACATCCTGCGCGGCTTCGCGGCCATGGGCTACCCGATGCAGCGCGAGAACTTCGCCGTGCGCACCGACGACCTCAACGCCTACCAGGCCGCGGTGGACGCGGGACTGGGTGTGGGCTTTCTGGCTCGCTATGTGGCGCGCCGCAACCCCGACCTCGTGCCGCTGCTGCCGATGCTGCCGATCCCGCCGCTGCCGGTGTGGCTCGCGGTGCACCGCGAGATCCGCAGCAACCCGCGCATCCGCCAGGTGTGGGACTTCCTGGCGCAGGCCCTGCCGCCGGCCCTGGCCTGAACGCAGCCCCTACACTGGCACGGCACCACCCCCATTTGAAAGGCAGCCCTTCATGCTCACGGTCCACCACCTGAACAACTCGCGCTCGCAGCGCGTGCTCTGGCTGCTCGAAGAGCTGGGCGTGCCGTACCAGATCGAGCGTTACGAGCGCGACCCCAAGACCATGCTGGCGCCGGCCTCGCTGCAGAAGGTGCACCCGCTGGGCAAATCGCCCGTGGTGACCGACGGCAAGGCCACGCTGGCCGAATCGGGCGCGATCCTGGAGTACCTGGTCGAGACCTACGGCGAAGGCCAATTCGCGCCCGCGCACGGCACACCGTCCTTCCTGCGCTACCGCTACTGGCTGCACTACGCGGAAGGCTCGCTGGCCACGCCGCTGCTGTTGCAACTGGTGTTCGACCAGATCGAGCGCAAGAGCCCCTTCATCGTGCGCCCGGTGGCGCTGGGCATCTCGTCCCAGGTCAAGAAGCTGCTCGTCACGCCCAACCTTAAGCGGCACTTCGACTACCTCGAAGCCGAGCTGGCGGAACACGGACCCTGGTTCGCCGGGCGATCGTTCAGCGCGGCCGACGTGCAGATGAGCTTCGGCATCGAAGCCGCCGCCGCGCGCGGCCTGCTGAAGAACCGGCCCAAGCTCGCGGACTGGCTGCGCCGCATCCACGAGCGGCCCGCCTACCAGCGCGCGCTGGCACAGGGCGGGCCGTTCGACCTCGGCACGTTCTAGACCGGCCGCGTCACGCCAGCTTGAACGGCAGTTCGCGCAGCGGCTTGCCGGTCAGGCTCGCGATGGCGTTGGCGAACGCCGGCGCCAGCGGCGGCAGACCGGGTTCGCCCACGCCGGTGGGCGCGTCGGCGCTGGGCACGAGGTGCACCGCGATGGCCGGCATGTCGGTGATGCGCGGCACCGCGAAGTCGCCGAAGTTGCTCTGCTCCACCACGCCGTCCTTCAGGGTGATGGCCGCGCCCGGCAGGCACATGGACAGGCCCATCAGCGCCCCGCCCTGGATCTGCGCTTCCACGCTCTTGGGGTTCACCGCGAGGTTGCAGTGCACACCGGCCGTGACCTGGTGCAGCTTGGGCGTGCCGTCGACCACCGAGGCCTCGACCACGTAGGCCACCACCGAGTCGAAGGACTCGTGCACCGCCACGCCCCAGGCGCGGCCGGCGGGCAGAGCCTTCTTGCCGTAGCCGCTTTTGTCCACCGCGAGTTGCAGCGCGGCGCGGTGGCGCACGGCCTTGTCGTCCATCAGCTTCAGGCGGTAGGCCACCGGGTCCTGTTTCGTGGCGCGCGCGATGTCGTCGATCAGCGTCTCCATCACGTAGCCGGTGTGCGTGGAGCCCACGCTGCGCCACCACAGCACCGGCACGTTGAGCTTGGGGTGGTGGGCCGAGAGGCGCATCGGCACGCTGTAGGGCTTGCCCATGCCTTCGACCATGGTCTCGTCCACGCCGCCCTTGACCATCATGGGTTCGAAGAAGGTGCCGGCCATGATGGACTGGCCCACGATCACGTGGTCCCAGGCCAGCACCTTGCCTTGCGCGTCGAAGCCGATCTCGGCGCGGTGCAGGTGCATGGGACGGTAGTAGCCGCCGCGCACGTCGTCCTCGCGGCTCCACACCGTGCGCACCGGCGCGCTCAGGCCAGCGGCCTGCGCGGCTTTCGCGATGGTGCAGGCCTCGACCACGAAATCGCTGGTGAGCAGGCCGCGCCGGCCGAAGCCGCCGCCGGCCATCTGCACGTTCATCGTCACCTGCTCGGGCTTCACGTCCAGCGTGCGCGCGGCCGCGGCCGTGTCCAGCCCCGGCATCTGGGTGCCGGTCCACACGGTGGCCTTGGCGGCGGCGCCGCTGCCGGTGAGCTGCACCGTGCAATTCAGCGGCTCCATGGGCGCGTGCGCCAGGTAGGGGAAGACGAACTCGGCGCTGATCTTGTGCGGCGCGTTGGCCAGCGGCGCCATGTCGGCGTCGTGCTTGATGTGGCCGGTCTTGGCGGCCAGGGCTCGGTAGCTCACGAGCTGCTGCGCGCTGTCCACCTTCTCGCGGCCGGCGTCGTTCCACTGCACCTTCAGCGCATCGCGGCCCTGCTTCGCGGCCCAGTAGCCCTCGGCCACCACGGCCACGCCTTCGCCGCCATCGTGCAGCGGCACACGCAACACGGCCTTCACGCCCTTCACCGCGCGCGCGGCCGCGTCATCGACCGAGGCCACCTTGCTGCCGAACACCGGCGGGTGCTGGAGCACGGCGGTGAGCATGCCGGGCAGGCGCACGTCCATGCCGAAGCCCTGCCGGCCGCTGGATTTCGCCTTCGCGTCCAGCCGCGTCGTGGGCTGGCCGATCAGCTTGAAGCGCGACGGGTCCTTGAGCGTGACCTGCACCGGCACCGGCTGCTGCATGGCGGCGTCGGCCAGGGCGCCGTAGCCGAGCTTCTTGCCACCGGGGCCGATCACCACGCCGCGCTCGGTGGCCAGCGAAGCCACCGGCACGTTCCACTGCTTCGCGGCGGCCGCCAGCAGCATGGCGCGTGTGCGCGCGCCGAGCTCGCGGTACTGGGTGTACGAGTGCTTGACCGCCGTCGAACCGCCGGTGATCTGCATGCCGAAGGCCGGGTCGTTGTAGGCCGGGTCGGCGTTGCCGTGCACGGCCTGCACGCGGCTCCAGTCGGCGTCCAGCTCTTCGGCCAGCACCATGGCCAGGCCGGTGTGCGTGCCCTGGCCGAACTCCAGGCGGTTGATGGTGACGGTGACCGTGCCATCGCGCGCGATCTTCACGAAGGCGGCGGGCTGCTGGTCGGGCTTCAGACCGGTGGCGGCCGGGGCCGCACCCTGCTGGGCGCCGGCCATGAGGGGGTAGGCGCCCAGCGCGAAACCGGAGGCGGTGGCGATCTTCAGGAAGCTGCGGCGCGCAATGCCTTCAGGCGCCTCGGCGTCCTCCAGGCGGTGGGCCAGCGCGGGCGGCAGGTGGGCGCGAATCTGGTCGGCGGTGTGGGTGTGCAGGTGCATGGGGTGTCCTTTCAGGCCAGCGTGCGGGCCGCGTCCTGGATGGCGATGCGCACGCGCGCGTAGGTGCCGCAGCGGCAGATGTTGCCGGCCATGGCACCGTCGATCTCGGCATCGCTGGGTTTCGGGTTGGCCTTGAGCAGCGCGGTGGCGCTCATGATCTGGCCGCTCTGGCAGTAGCCGCACTGCGCCACGTCGGCCTTCACCCAGGCCTGCTGCACGGCCTGGCCGACGCGGTCGGTCGCCACTGCTTCGATGGTGGTGATCTTCTGCCCCACGGCCGAGGCGATGGGGGTGACGCAGGAGCGGATGGCCGCGCCGTTCAGGTGCACGGTGCAGGCACCGCAAAGCGCCGCGCCGCAACCGAACTTGGTGCCGGTCATGCCCAGGGTGTCTCGCAGGGCCCAGAGGATGGGGGTGGATTCGTCGGCGTCGACGCGAACGTCCTTGCCGTTGATGTTGAGCGTGGTGGGCATGCGTGGGTTCTCCTGTCGTGGGTTGAAGTGCCGGTACACCAGTGAATGAATGTTCATTCGCTTTATAGTGAAAAACGGTGTCGAAGAAAAGTCTTTTCTCAGGCTTTGATGCCATCCCAGCAAAGACCGAAGGCCTGCGCCAGCGCGGCCTCGGTGTCTTGCAGGTCGCCGCTGCGCAGCAGGTTGGCGGTGTCGCGCACCGAGCCGAAGAAGCTCGCGGCCAGCAGCATGGTGGGCACGTCCTTCACGATCTGCTGCGCCCGCGCCTCGTCGAAGAAGCCCAGGCAGCCGCTGGCGAAACGCGCCGAGAACTGGCGCGAGGCCTCGCTGAACCAGGGCGAGTTGTAGTACTGGTCCATGAACACCGCCTCCGGGTAGTGCGCCAGCCGGTGGCGCAGCAGCCGGGTCCAGTTCTGCTGGATGCGGCGGCGGAACGGCACGGACGGATCGATGCCAGTGTCGATCAGCGCGCTCAGCGCACCCTTGACCTGCTCGTACAGCGCGTTGAGCAGCTCTTCCTTGGAGCGGTGATAGACGTACAGCGTGCCGGTGGCGAGGCCCGCCTCGCGCGCGATGCCGGCCATGGTCAGCCCGCTCAGGCCAACGCGCTCGACCAGCGCCAGGGTGGCGCTGGCGATGGCCTGCTGCTTGTCGTCGTCCTTGGGTTTCATGAGGGCGCGATCTTAAGCGAATGAATGTTCATCCGTCAACCACACCCGGACGGCCGTCAGGCCCCGTGGCACTTTTTGTATTTCTTGCCGCTGCCGCAGGGGCAAGGGTCGTTGCGGCCCGGCGTGGCCTCCTTGCGCACCGGCTCCACGCGCGGGCCCAGGCTCTTGCCGATCTGGTGCAGGTCGTAGACCGCCCAGATGGCGGCGCCGAAGGCGTTGAGCCGGTCGTCGCTCACGCTGGGCGGGCCGTCTTCGGCGTGCATGTTCACCGTGGGTGTGTCGGTGTCGTCCTCGGTCAGCTCGACCACCTTCTCGAGCGCCTCGTCGATCCAGGCGGCGGTCTCCTTGTCGCGCGGCGGCTCCCAGTCCTCGCCGAAGTTCTCCACCACGAACATGAAGCCCAGCGCCCACACCTGGGCGTAGGCCGGCAGCTCCTGGTCCTGGAACTCGGCGCGCTCTTCGTCCGGCAGCGCGGCCACGGCGCCGCGCACATCCATCAGCTCGGGGTGGTAGCTGCGCTCGTCTTCCAGCGTGTCCACCGGTGCGGCCAGCGAGGCCGCCACCTCGGCCTCGCGGCGCGACCACAGGTCCATGAAGCGCTCGTACTGCGCGGTGTTGCTGAAATGCGTGCCGTCGTCCTGCGGCGCGGTGGGCAGCGGGCCGGTGCCCAGCAGCACGGGCAGCCACTCGGCGGGCTCGATGGGGCGGCGCGTGCACAGCAGCGCGGCCATCGCGCCTTCGCAGAACTCCCACTGCGGCACCTCGTCGCCGCGCGTGCGCAGGTCGTCCAGGATGGCGTCGAGCGCGTCGTAATCGTCGTGGTCCAGCGCGCCGGCCGGGTCGGAGGGGGTGTTCGTCGTTGTCATGGTGCAAAGAAGCCGGGGTTTTATGATGCCCCGCAGTGTATTCCCCGGTGCACCCACGAAAGCCCGCATGCTCGACCGCCTCAACGCCCTCTACCCCGTGCGCTACACGGCCTTCGCGCTCTGCGTGCTGTTCGCGCTGCTGAGCCTGTTCACCCTGGTGGCCTTCGGGGTGGGCGGGTTCAGCTTCCTGGTCTTCGGGGCCCTGTCGGCCGTGGGCCTGTGGGACCTGCGGCAGACCAAGAGTTCGGTGCTGCGCAACTACCCGGTCATCGGGCACCTGCGCTTCATGCTGGAGAAGATCCGACCCGAGATCCGCCAGTATTTCCTGGAGAGCGACACCGACGCCACGCCGTTCTCGCGCAGCCAGCGCAGCCTGGCCTACGCGCGCGCCAAGGGCGAGACCGACAAGCGCCCCTTCGGCTCGCAGCTGGACATGAACGCCGACGGCCACGAGTGGCTCAACCATTCGCTGCAGCCCAGTACCCTGGCCACGCACGACTTCCGCGTGCTCATCGGCGGCGACACCTGCACCCAGCCGTACGACGCCAGCATCTTCAACATCTCTGCGATGAGCTTCGGCGCGCTCTCGGCCAACGCGATCCAGGCGCTCAACGCCGGTGCGAAAAAGGGCGGCTTCGCGCACGACACCGGCGAAGGCTCGATCTCGGCCTGGCACCGCCTCAACGGTGGTGACCTGATCTGGGAGATCGGCTCGGGCTACTTCGGCTGCCGCGATGAAACCGGCCGCTTCAGCCCCGAACGTTTCCAGGCCAACGCGATCGACCCGCAGGTGAAGATGATCGAGATCAAGCTCAGCCAGGGCGCCAAGCCGGGCCACGGCGGCGTGCTGCCCGGCCCCAAGGTCACGCCCGAGATCGCTGCGGCGCGCGGCGTGCCGGTGGGCATCGACTGCGTCTCGCCCTCGTCGCACAGCGCGTTCACCACGCCGATCGAGATGATGCATTTCATCACCCAGTTGCGTGAACTCTCGGGCGGCAAGCCGGTGGGCTTCAAGCTGTGCATCGGCCACCCCTGGGAATGGTTCGCCATCGTCAAGGCCATGCTGCAGACCGGCGTGCGGCCCGACTTCATCGTGGTCGATGGCGCCGAGGGCGGCACCGGCGCGGCGCCGCTGGAGTTCACCGACCACGTGGGCGCACCGCTGCAGGAAGGCCTGCGCCTGGTGCACAACACCCTGGTGGGCGTGAACCTGCGTGAACACATCAAGGTGGGCTGTGCCGGCAAGGTGGTGAGCGCCTTCGACATCGTGCGCGCCATGGCCATCGGCGCGGACTGGTGCAACAGCGCGCGCGGCTTCATGTTCGCGCTGGGTTGCATCCAGGCGCAGAGCTGCCACACCGGCCACTGCCCCACCGGCGTGACCACGCAGGACCCGGTGCGCCAGCAGGCGCTGGTGGTGCCCGACAAGGCCCAGCGCGTGTTCCATTTCCACCAGAGCACGCTGATGGCGCTGCAGGAACTGGTGCAGGCCGCCGGGCTGCAGCACCCGCGCCAGATCACCTCGCACCACCTGGTGCGCCGCGTGAGCGAGAACGAGGTGCGCCTGCTGGCCAACCTGCTGCCCTCCACGCCCCCCGGCGCGCTGCTGACCGACCTGGCGGCGCAGCACGCGGTGTTCACGACCTATTGGGAGCGGGCCGGCGCGGAGCGGTTCAGCCTGGCCTGAGGCCCGTCACGCGTCCCGGCCGTTGTACTCGTGGACCGGCACCGTGCTCAGGTCCAGCCCCTCGATGCAGCGCAGGTTCACGGCCGCCATGGCGTTGCCCTTGGGGTCCACCCCCTCGGCGTAGGGGTGCATGCCGCAGGTGGGGCAGAAGCGGTGCTTGATGAGGTGCTTGTTGAACAGGTAGGTGCTGGCCGCGTCCTCGGGGGTTTTCAGCGTGAACTGGTCGCGGGGCACGAACCAGAGCAAGGACCCTTTGCGGGAACAGATCGAGCAGTTGCAAGACAGGGCGCTGCCGATCTCGCCCTCGACGTCGAACGCGACCTTGCCGCAATGGCAACTGCCGGAATAGCGTGTGCTGGCCATGGGAACCTCGCTCGGTGATGGTTGGGGGATGTCAGTTGTAGCAAACCAGGACCGCACACGCCGCGGCCACCAGCGCCGCCGCGGTGCGCACGTGGTTCCAGCGCGTCCATTCGCGCACGTAGGTCGGCCAGTAGGCCACCGCGTCGGACGACGCCGCCTCCAGGCGCGCGAGGCGGTTGTTGCGCGGCACGTTGAAAGCCATGGTCACGCCGAAGGTGCCGAGCGCGTAGAGCAGGCCCCCGGCGAGCAGCGCGGCCGACCCGGCCATCACGGCCACCACCACGCAGGCGATGGACAGCAGCAGCGTGCCCATGAACGCCCCCATGAACCAGGGGTTGATCACCACGATGTTGATGCGCTGCATGGCGGCCACGCCCTGCGCGGCGGGCAACTGCGCCAGGGCCTTCATCACGAATGTGGAGAAGCCGTAGAACACGCCCCCCACCGTGGCCGCGCCGAGCGCGGTGAGCAGGGCCAGCAGGTCCGTGCCGCTCATGGCTCGACCTTCGCGCCCTTTTCCCGCAGCAGCTCGCGCAGCACCGAACGGTGGCAGTGCGATTCGTCCTCGCAGTAACAGCCGACGGAAAAATCCGAGCGGTGCGACAGCGCGGCGAGCAGCTCCAGGTTGCGCGCGTTCTCGGGCGCGGCCATCTCGGCGCGGTATGTCCGCGTGAAGGCGCTCCACTGCGCGGCTGTCTCGGCGGACTGGCCGAGCTTCATGGTCTCCACGCTGGGCGCGAGGTTGGGGTACCACACGTCGTACCAGTTGCCCGAGGCGAACTCGGTCTTGGGCACGCCGCGCGGCGGCCGCCGCACCGTGCCGATGCGGGTGCCCTCGCCCGCCGCCCTGTCGCTGCCCAGTCGAACCACCCGAATGGCCATGGCCGTCTCCTTGTGAAACTTCAGATGCGCGAGCCGTCTTCCAGGAAGCGCTCTTCGCGCTCCAGCCCACCCTGCTCGTTGTACCGCTTGCGGCGCTGCAGCAGCCCGCGTTCGCCGTGTTCGTCCTCGCGCACGAGCACGCCTTCTTCGTTGAAGTACTTCTGCCAGCCCCAGAGGCGGCCGTTGCGCTCGGCATTGACGGCCGCGGGCTTGCCGTTGTCCCAGAAACTCTCGATGGTGCGCTCGAGCTCGCGGCCTTCGCGCCGGATCTGTTGGCGCATTTTCGGTTTCCCGTTCAGGTACCACTGCTGGATGCGCTGCTCGTAGCCCTGGGCCCAGGTGGTCTCCTGCGTGAGCTGACCGCTCTCGGCCCATTCGCGCGCCGTGCCTTCGCGGCCGCCCGGGCCGTTGGGGTCGCGTTCGATGAAGTCGGTTTCGGAACGCGGCTGGCCCGAGGTGTAGAAGACGCGCTTGATGCGCCGGCCGTCCTTGAGCTCCTCGTTGCGCACCAGCCGGCCTTCGCGGTCGAGCACGCTCAGGCGCTGCATCTGGCCCTTGAGGTGGCTCACGGTGCCCGAGGGTTTGCCGGGTTCGCGGTACAGCGTGACCTCGCTCGCGCGCCCGCCGTGGCCGCAGACCTCGCGGTCCTGCGGCAGCACGCTGGTCGGCGCGCAACGCAGTTCCTTCAGCGTGCCGTCGGCCAGGTAGGCGATGGTGAGCACCGTGCGGCGCTCGTCGGAGAAGTGCAGTTCCTGCAGGTAACCGGCTTCGGCAAAGTGCTTCTGCACGCCCACGTTGCTGCCGTTGTCGAGGTTCTCCTCCTTGCGCAACGTGCCCTTGGCATCGAAGGTGCGCGCCAGACCGTGGCGGTTGCCACGTTCGTTGACGCTGTACTCGCGCCGCTCGCCATCCGCCAGCACCATCACCACCGGGCCGACGAAACGACCCTCGCGCAGGGTCTGCTCGCGCCGGCGCACCTGGCCGTCCTCGTCGGTGCAGCGCATCACGCCGCTCTTGCCGGCCGTGGTGTGGCCGTTGTTCGGGTTCACGCTCTCGCCGTTGAGTTCGCAGCGTTGCACGGCCCAGGACGGGGCACAGACCATCAGCGCGATGCTCAGTCCCAGGAGCTGGCGTTCAAACCGCATGGGCAGGACTCCTCCATTCGCGGCAGATGGTCACGCCGATGCGCTCCATGCGCCGGGCCATGCAGAGCACGGCGTCGTCCTTGCTGACCAGCGTGGCACGGTGCGCGGCGGCGAGGTCGATGAACTTCTGATCATCGGCGTCCTTGCAGGTGAAGGCCGCCTTGGGGGCTTCGGGCACGAGCCGGGTGCAACGGTCAAACGCATCGAGCACGTCCTGCGCGGGCCGGGCATGGGCCGCCAGGCGGCGCGCGATCTGCGGGTAGGCCAGCACGCGCACCAGCTCTTCGCGCATGGCGGCGGTGGCCAGCCAGGCGCCGGCCGACCGCTCCAGCGCCTCGCGCAAGGGCGCGGTGACCGGGTCCTGGAAGACGAACAGGTCGAGCGCGATATTGGTGTCGAGCACCACCGTGTTCATTTCAACGTTCTCGCTCACTGCAGTCCTCTCACGTTGAAAGAAGTGTCTCAGTCCAGAGATGTCGAGGATCCGGCTCCGCCGGTCCTAGGCATCGCCCCCTTGAGGGGGACGCGCGGAGCGCGGCGGGGGTGCCTCACTTTTGCGCGGGGTCAGGTCGAAGCGGAACAGCCGGCATTCGATCGGGCCGTTCCACAACGGCACGCGGCGCGATTCCTTGAAGCGCATCTTGCCGGGCAGCTTGAGGTCGGGCGTGAGCAGCCAGGCGCTCCAGCCCGCGTAGTGGGTCTTCCAGTGCGCGGCGAGCTGGTTGAAGAAGTCGCTGCCGTCGCCGCCATCTGCCATCTGGGCGCTCTCGCGGCCCTGGCCGGCGGTGGGTGGCGGCGGGGCGCCCACGGTGAAAGTGCGCGGCGCGCGCGGGGCCATGCGCTGGGCGCGCGCACTGGCGTTTTCACCGGCCACGCCGGCGGCGGCGATGCGCTCGCCGTAGGGCGGGTTGAGCAGCAGCACACCGGGGCGCGCGGTGGGCGGCGTGCGCTGCAGCGCGTCGCCGCCGCGCAGCTCCACCGCATGGGCCACACCGGCGCGCTCGGCGTTGCGCTGCGCGAAATCGACCATGCGGAACGACACGTCGCTGCCGAAGACGATGGGCGCATGGCCCGCCGGCCATTCGCGCTGCTGCTTCACGGCATCGGCCTTGATGGCCTGCCACACGTGCGGCTGGAACGGCAGCAGCTTCTCGAACGCGAAACGGCGCAGCTGGCCGGGCGCGATGTTCAGCGCGATCTGCGCGGCCTCGATCACCACCGTGCCGCTGCCGCAGCAGGGGTCGTACAGCGGCGCGATGGCGTCCAGCGGCGTGTCGATGCCGGCTTCCCAGCCGGTGGCCGCGATCATCGCGGCGGCCAGGGTTTCCTTCAGCGGTGCGTCGCCCTTGTCTTCGCGCCAGCCGCGCTTGAACAGCGGCTCGCCCGAGGTGTCGATGTACAGGCTCACCGTCTCGGTGGTCAGGTGCACGTAGATGCGCACGTCGGGCCAGGTGGTGTTCACGCTGGGCCGCTCGCCGCGCTTGGCGCGGAAGCGGTCGCAGATCGCGTCCTTCACCTTGAGCGCGGCGAAGTTCAGCGAGGTCAACGGGCTGTGCTGCGCGGTGATTTCGACCTTGATGGTCTCGGCCGGCGTGAACCAGATTTCCCATGCCACCTCGCCGGCGGCGTTGTAGAGGTCCTGCTCGTTGCGGTAGCCGCCGTGCCAGAGCTGCACCAGCACGCGCTGCGTGAGGCGGCTGTGCAGGTTCAGGCGCAGGGCATCGCGCCACGAGGCGTTGAGCGCGACACCGCCGCGCGCCTTGTAGGGCGAAGCCTCGCCGGTGATGCGCTGCACCTCGGCGGCGAGCATGTCCTCCACGCCGGCGGCGCAGGGCAGAAAAACTTGAAGTTGGTTCACAGTGCTTTGCGCAGGTTCGCGGGCGCGATGCGCAGCGCCTCGCGGTATTTGGCCACGGTGCGGCGCGCGCACTCGATACCCTGCTCGCGCAGCAGGTCGGAGAGCTGGTTGTCCGACAGCGGCTTGGCGGGCTCCTCGGCGGCGATGAACTGCTTGAGCAGCGCACGCACCGCCGTGCTGGAGGCGTTGCCGCCGGTCTCGGTGCCCAGCGAAGAGCCGAAGAAGTACTTGAGCTCGTAGGTGCCGAAGGGCGTGGCCATGTACTTGGCGGTGGTCACGCGGCTGATGGTGGATTCGTGCAGGCCGAGTTCGTCGGCGATCTCGCGCAGCACCAGCGGGCGCATGGCGAGTTCGCCGTGCATGAAGAAGTTGCGCTGGCGCTCGACGATGGCGCTGGAAACGCGCAGGATGGTGTCGAAGCGCTGCTGGATGTTCTTGATGAACCAGCGCGCCTCCTGCAGGCGCTGCTGCATGGCGGCGTGGCCGGCCTCGCCACCGCCGTCGCGACCGCCGCGGTTCTGTCGCATGGCGTTGGCGTACACATCGTGCACGCGCAGGCGCGGCATCACGTCGGGATTGAGGATGACCTTGAAGCCCCGGCCGGCGCGCGTGACGATCACGTCGGGCACGACCACGTTGCGCTCCACGTCGACGAAGCGGCGGCCCGGCTTGGGTTCGAGGCGCGCGATCAGGCCGAGCGCGGCGCGCGCGGTCTCGTCGTCGATGCCGCAGAGGTTGCACAGGCGCTTCACGTCGCGCTTGGCCATGAGCTCCAACGGCTGGTTGCAGATGGCGAGCGCGGCGCGCGCCTCGGCCGTGTTGCGCAGCTCCAGGATCTGCAGGCGCAGGCATTCGCCCAGGTCGCGCGCGCCCACGCCCGAGGGCTCCATGTGCTGCAGCAGCTGCAGCGCCACCGCGAGGCGCTGTTCCAGCGCCTCGCGCGCCTCCAGCGCGTCGTTCGGGTCGCCCGCGAGCTGGGGCGTGCCCGAGAGGTGAAGCCAGGCGTCGGCCAGCTCGGCCAGGCTTTCCTCCAGGTAGCCGTCGTCGTTGAGCGACTCGATCAGGAAGTAGAGCGCGGCGCGGTCCTCGTCCGACAGGCGCAGGCAGCGAGCCTGGTCGTGCAGGTGGTCCTGCAGGCTGACCGGGGCGCGCGCCAGGTCGGCGGCGCTGGCGGTCTCGTCGTTGTCGCCCGAACCGCTGTTGCGCGCGGGCGCGTCGCCACCCCACTCGCTGTCGTCGGGCGCCATCTCCACCGTGCCATCGCCCTCCCAGCTTTCCTCCACCGGGGTGGCGCCGTCCAGCTTGCTTTCCAGGCCATCGCCGTCACCGCTGTCGGTGCTTGCGCTGGAGGATTCGAGGGATGAGGACAAAGGCACCGGCGCCTCGGGCAGGGCCGCCTCGGCGATCTGCTCGCCGGCGCTCACCGGCACATCGGTCTGCTCCAGCCCGAAGGTCTCGCGCTCGGCGATTTCCTCCGCGCGTTCGAGGAAGGGGTTGTCGTCGAGCATCTGCTCGACTTCCTGCGCCATCTCCAGCGTGGACAGCTGCAGCAGCCGGATCGACTGCTGCAGCTGGGGCGTGAGCGCCAGGTGCTGCGAGACGCGCAGGGAAAGGCCTTGTTTCACGGCCTCACATCCTGAAGTGTTCGCCGAGATACACCCGGCGGACGTCGGCGTTTTCCACGATCTCGGCGGGGGTGCCGCTGGTGAGCACGTGGCCGTCGTTGATGATGTAGGCGCGGTCGCAGATGCCCAGCGTTTCGCGCACGTTGTGGTCGGTGATCAGCACACCGATGCCACGCGATTTGAGAAAACCGATGATGCGCTGGATCTCGATCACGGCGATGGGGTCGATGCCGGCGAAGGGCTCGTCGAGCAGGATGAAGCGCGGCTCGGTGGCCAAGGCGCGGGCGATTTCCACGCGCCGGCGTTCACCGCCGGAGAGCGCCGGCGCGGGCGAATCGCGCAGGTGCTCCACGTGCAGGTCCTGCAGCAGGGCGTCGAGCCGGCTTTCGATGGTGGCGCGGTCCAGCGACTTGCCCTGCTCGTCCTCCTGCAGCTCCAGCACGGCGCGCACGTTGTCGGCCACGCTGAGCTTGCGGAAGATCGAGGCCTCCTGCGGCAGGTAGCCCAGCCCCAGGCGCGCGCGGCGGTGGATGGGCAGGCTCTCGATCGGCTGGTTGTCCAGCAGGATCTGGCCCGCGTCGGAGCGCAGCAGGCCGACCAGCATGTAGAAGGACGTGGTCTTGCCCGCGCCGTTGGGGCCGAGCAGGCCGACCACCTCGCCCTTGAAGACCGCGAGCGACACGTCCTTGACCACCTTGCGGCTGCCGTAGGACTTCTGCAGGCCACGCGCCTCGAGGCGGCTGACCACCGGGGCGGGGCGGCCCCTGGGGGTGGCCGCCGGGCTGGGAGAGGCATCCGTCACTGGCGGCCCTCTTCGAGCTGGGGACTGGGTTTGAGCGTGGCCGGCGGGGCGGGCGGCGGTGGGGTGGCGGGGACGCCGCCCTCCTTGGGCACGGGCGTGAGCATGGCGCGCACGCGGCCGGTGGGGTTCTGCGGCGTGCGGTTGGCCACGCCACCGTCCACGGTGAACACGTCGGTGGTGTTGTTGTAGACGATCACGTTGCCCGTGGTCTCGTCGTTCAGTTGCGTGCCCTTGAAGCGCTTGAGCACCGCGTTGCCGGTGAAGCGCACGGTATCGGCCTTGCCGTCGTAATCGATGCGCTGGCCCGTGCCCTCGATGAACTCGTCGACCAGGTCGCGCTTCTGGCGGAAGAAGCCGGGTTTGCCATGCACGATGCCGAACTGGTTGCCCTGGGCGTCCTGCCGCACCTCGACCTGGTCGCCGCGGATGATGATGGTGCCCTTGGTGATGACCACGTTGCCGGTGAACACGCTGGTCTGGCGCGCGTCGTCGTGGCGCAACGCATCGGCCTCGGCGTTCAAGGGCAGGTTGCGGTCGGCTTTCTCGGCCTGGGCAGGGCCCGCGCACCACAGCGCGGCGGACAGGCAGAGGGCCCAGGGAACGGCGCGGCGGGAAGTGGAAAGGAGGGGCATGGGATTTGAGGGCACGAAACTTGCATTCATTGTAGCGGCGACAACCTGCTTCCCGGGGGAAGCGCCGCACAAACCACAAGGCCCGCACGGGGCGGGCCTTGGGAGCAGGGCAAGCGGTGGTTTCAGGCCTTGGCGCGCAGCTCGGCGATCAGGGCATTGGCCACCACCAGGGTGCGCGGGCCCTGCCCAGGCAAGTAGTAGCGGCCACCGATGCCCAGCGCGGGCGTGCCCTCCACCCCGTAGGCATCCTGCAGGTTCACGGCTTGCTGGGCCTTCTGGCCGGTCGCGGCGATGTCGAAGATCTCGGTGAACTTCGCGCGGTCCACGCCCTGCTTGGCCACCCAGTCGATGATGGCCGGCGGCGTGGTCAGCGGCAGGCGCTCCACATGGATGGCCTGGAAGACCTTGGCGTGCAGCTTGTCGACCAGGTTCATGGCCTCCAGCGTGAAGTACAGGCGCTGCATGGGCACGAACTGCGGGCTGAAGGCGACCGGCATGCGCCTGACCGTCACATGCGCCGGCTTCTTCTGGATCCAGTCCTCGAAGATCGGCTCGAAGTTGAAACAGTGGATGCAGCTGTAGGCAAAGAACTCCAGCACCTCGACCTGGCTCGCCGGGCTCTGCACCGGGGCCGGCTGGGCCAGGCGCATGAAGTCCACGCCCTCCTTGGGGCCCACGCGCTGCGCCAGGGCGGGCGTGAGGGTCAGGCCACTGGCGGCGCCCAGGGCGGCGGTGCCGGCGGCCAGCAGGGAACGGGAGAAATCGCGACGTTGCATGAAATGAAACTCCAGGGGAACAGGCCCGGTTGGGGCTGGCCGGAGCCGCAAAAGTTCCCGCCGGAGGTTCGCCTCAGCGCTGCACGCGCACCAGGGCCGACTCGATGTGGTTGACCTGCAGCTGCTCCAGCGTCAGGTCGGCCAGGGCCTTCTGGTTGAAGGGGCCCACGCGCACGCGGAACACCGTGCGGCCGTTCTGCTCGCGCTCGCTGATCGCGGCATCGATGCCCAGCATGGCGAGCTTGGCGCGCTGGGCCTCGGCGTCTTCCGGCGTGCGGAAGGCACCGGCCTGCACGAAGTAGGTGAACGGGTCGGCCCCAGGGGCGGCGGCGGCCGTGGTGGCCGGCGCGGTGGGCGCTGGCGCGGCGGCCCCGGGCTGGCCCAGGCGCGACTGCACCAGGTCGCCCAGCGGGTCGGCGGCCGGGCGGGTGGCCGCGCCGGTGGCGAGCGCGGCCGGCGCCGGCAGGGGCTGGCCATCGGCCGGGGGCACCACGATGGCGCCCGGCGCCTGCGCGGCCGGCACGGCGGGCGCGGGGGTGGCCGGCACGGGGGCGCCACCCAGGCTGCGGTTCGGGTTCCAGCCCTTGTTGCGCTCGGCCTCGAGCGCGTCCTGATCGGGGTTGCGCGAGACGTTGCGGTCCACGAACGGGATCGGCACGCGCGTCACGTACACCGCCACGGCCAGCGCGGCGCCCAGGCCCACGAGCAGGCCGATGACGAAACCCATGAGGGTGCCGCCGAAGCTGCTTCGGTTGGTGGAGGATTTCTTTTTCATCGCTTGTTTCACCATCACATCTTCTGCGGGGCACTGACGCCCAGCACGGCCAGGCCATTGTGCAACACCTGCGCGGTGGCCTTCACCAGCGCCAGGCGGGCTTTTTTCACCGCCTCATCATCGACCAGGATGCGCTCGGCGTCGTAGTAACTGTGGTAACTGGCCGCAAGCTCGCGCAGGTAGAAGGTGACGTCGTGCGGCGCGAAGTCGCGCGCGGCGTCGCTCAGCATCGCCGGGTACTTGGCCAGCAGCAGCATCAGGGCCTGGGCCGGCGCGCTGTCGAGCGCGGACAGGTCGGCGTCGGCCAGCGAGGCGACATCGCCGCCCCACGAGGCCAGCACCGAGCAGATGCGCGCGTGCGCGTACTGCACGTAGTACACCGGGTTGTCGTTGTTCTTCTGCACCGCGAGGTCGACGTCGAAGGTGTACTCGGTGTCGGGCTTGCGGCTGAGCAGGAAGAAGCGCACCGCGTCCTTGCTGGTCCATTCGATCAGGTCGCGCAGCGTGACGTAGCTGCCCGCGCGCTTGCTGATCTTGACCTCTTCGCCGCCGCGCACCACCCGCACCATGGTGTGCAGCACGTAGTCGGGGTAGCCCTGGGGAATGCCCACGCCCGCGGCCTGCAGGCCGGCGCGCACGCGCGCGATGGTGCCGTGGTGGTCCGTGCCCTGGATGTTGATGACCTTGCTGAAGCCGCGCTCCCATTTGGCGATGTGGTACGCCACGTCGGGCACGAAGTAGGTGAACGAGCCGTCGGACTTGCGCATCACGCGGTCCTTGTCGTCGCCGTACTCGGTCGACTTGAGCCAGAGCGCGCCGTCCTGCTCGTAGGTCTTGCCGGCGTCGATCAGCCTCTGCACCGTGGCCGCCACGCGCCCGCTGGTGTACAGGCTGGACTCCAGGTAGTAGTGGTCGAACTTCACCGCGAAGGCCTGCAGGTCCAGGTCCTGCTCGTGGCGCAGGTAGGCCACGGCGAACTGGCGGATGCCGTCGAGGTCGTTCACGTCGCCGCTGGCGGTGAACTCGCGGTCGTCGGCCTTCACGGTCTGCTTCGCGAGGAAGTCGTTGGCGATGTCCTGGATGTAGTCGCCGTTGTAGGCCGCCTCGGGCCAGCCCGCATCGCCTGGCTTGACGCCCTGGGCGCGCAGCTGCGTGGAGGTGGCCAGGGTGCCGATCTGCACGCCCGCGTCGTTGTAATAGAACTCGCGGTGCACGCTCCAGCCCTGGGTGCCGTAGAGGTTGCAGATCGCGTCGCCCAGCGCGGCCTGGCGGCCGTGGCCCACGTGCAGCGGGCCGGTGGGGTTGGCCGAGACGAACTCCACCATCAGGCGCTGGCCGTTGGAAGGCTGCACGCCGAACGCGTCACCGCCCTGCAGCACCTCGCGCACGATCTGCTGCTTGGCCTCGGGCTTGAGGCGGATGTTGAGGAAACCCGGGCCGGCCAGGTCGATCTCCGTCACCCAGCGCTGGTACACCGGCTGCGCCAGCAGCAGGGCGCGCAGGTTCTCGCCGAGCTGGCGCGGGTTGAGCTTGAGCGGTTTGGCCAGCTGCATGGCCGCGGTGCTGGCGAAGTCGCCATGGGCCGCCACCTTGGGCGATTCGAACGCCGCCTTGGCGCCGGCACCGGGCGAGAGGCTTTCCAGCGCGGCGGCGAGGCCGTCCAACAGTTCCTGTTTGATCTTGAGCATAGGGGCGGAATTTTACGGGGGCCGCCTTTCTCGGCGGGATCGGCGCCCTGTCGGGGTCACACCGCCTCAGCGCGCGCTGATGCCGAAGCGCTCGCCGGTGAGGCCTTCGAGGTCGATCTCGGGTGTGCGCCCGGCCACCAGGCTGGCCACGATGCGGCTGGTGCCGCAGGCCTGGGTCCAGCCGTTGGAGCCATGTCCGCTGTTGAGGAACAGGCCGCGCCAGCGCGTGGGCCCCAGGATGGGCGGGCCATCGGGCGTCATGGGGCGCAGGCCGGCCCAGAAATCCACCCGCTGTTCGTCCATGCCGCGCGGGATGAACTCGCGCACCACGCGCAGCAGCATCTCGCGCTGGGCCGGGTCGGCGCTCAGGCCATAGCCGCCCAGCTCGGCCATGCCCGCCGCGCGGATGCGCCCGCCCAGGCGCGAGATCATGACCTTGTTGTGCTCGTCCATCAGCGCGGGACGGATGTCGGGCGCGTCCGCCAGGAGCGGCACGGTGATCGAATAACCCTTGAGCGGGTAGACCGGCAGGTTCAGCCCCAGCGGGCGCAGCAGGAAGGGGGCCTGGTTGCCCAGGGCCACCACGCAGGCGTCGGCCGTCAGCCGCCCGGCCGAGCTGCGCACGCCGGTGACGCGGTCCCCTTCGGTCTCCAGCGCCTCGACCGTGGTGTTGAAGCGCAGCGCCACGCCCTGGTCGCGCAGCAGCTGCGCCAGCGACTGGGCGAACCGGTGGCTGTCGCCCGAGGCGTCGGCGGGCAGCTGCAGCGCGCCAGCGATGCGGGCGCTGCGCTGCGCCAGCGCGGGTTCGCAGGCATCGACCTCGTGCGGCTCCAGCCAGCGCCAGGGCACGCCGAAGCTGTCCAGCGCCCGCGCGGCCAGCCGCCCCAGCTCGGCCTCCTGCGGTGTGCGGAACAGCCACAGGGTGCCGTCGGCGTGGAAGTCGAAGTCGTGCAGGCCCGCCTCGTCGGCCAGGCTGCGCAGGCAGGCCAGGCTGTAGTGCGCCACGCGCTGCATGCGCAGCTTGTTGCGGCGAAAGCTCTCCGGGTTGCATTCGGCCACCCAGCGGGCGATCCAGCGCCACTGGGGCAGGCTGGCCTGCGGCCGGAAGCGGATGGGGGCGTCCGCCTGCAGCAGCATGCGCATCACCTTGGACACCATGCCGGGCGCGGCCCAGGGGCCGGCGAAGCTGGGGCACAGGCCGCCGGCATTGCCGAAGCTGGTCTCGCCGGCCGCGCCGGCGTTGCGCTCGACCACGGTCACTTCGTGGCCATCGCGCCAGAGGTAGTAGGCCGTGGCCATGCCGACCACGCCCGCGCCCAGCACCAGGACTCTCATCGTCGGATCGGCCCGCTCGCGCGCCCACCGGCTCCGCGGCCCGGGGCCGCGCAAGACCGGGTGGTCACTCGATCTTGATGCCGGCCTTCTCGATGATGGCCTGGTACTTGGCCGTCTCGCTGATGATGTACTTGTTGAAGTCGGCCGAGTTGCGGAAGGTGGCGTCGAAGCCCAGACCGTTGAGCTTGGTCTTGAACGCGGCCGACTTCGTGGAGCGCTCGGTGGCGGACTCCAGCGCCTTCAACACGGGTGCGGGCAGCTTGGCCGGCGCCCACAGGCCGTACCAGGAATAGAACTCGAAGTCGCGCAGGCCGGCTTCGCGCATGGTGGGCACATCGGGCAGCAGCGGGCTGCGCACACGGCCGGTCTGGGCCAGGGCGCGCAAGCGACCACTCTGCACATGGGGCAGCGAGGACAGGAAGGGATCCATCATGGCGTGCACCTGGCCGCCGATCAGGTCCTGCAGCGCCGGCGCGGCGCCCTTGTACAGCGCGATCGGGATGCCCTTGTCGGCCAGGCCGACGTCGGACACGAACTGCGCCATGCCCAGGTGGCCCGCCGAGCCATAACCGCTGGTGACGAAGCTGTACTTGTTGGGGTTGGCCTTGACCACGTTGACCAGGTCGATCACGGTGTTCGCCGGCACCTGCGGGTTGACGCTGAAGATCAGCGCGCCTTCGGCCACCATGCCGATCGGCGTGAAGTCCTTGATCGCGTCGAACTTGACCTGGCTCTTGTAGAGCAGGGGCGCCGCGGCGTGGATGGAGGCGTTGAAGTACAGCGTGTAGCCGTCGGCCTCGGCACGCGCCACCGATGCGGCGCCGATCAGGCCCGAGGCCCCAGGGCGGTTCTCCACCACCACGCTTTGTTTCAGATCCTCGGCCAGGCGCTCGGCCAGGGTGCGGGCCACGCCGTCCACCGCGCCACCGGCCGCGTGCGGCACGACGATGACGATGGGCTTGGCGGTGGGGTACGGCGCCTGGGCCAGGGCCAGGGGCGCGTGCAGCGCACCAGCGGCGGCCAGGCTGGCCAGGGCGACGCCATAACGGGTGAAAGCGCGGCGATGGATCGATTTCATGGAGACCTCGGATGGTTGGCGATGGGACGGTGGTGGGGACGCTGTCTCCGGTGACGCCGGTCGGGTGCCGGCTTGCAAAACGGATGTCAGAAGGTGCCTGGGTAGGCGCCTCCGTCGATCAAGAGGTTCTGACCGGTGATGTAGCCCGCGCGCGCCGAGCAGATGAAGCCGCACAGCGCTCCGAGCTCATGGGCCTCGCCATAGCGGCCGGCCGGGTTCTGCGTGCCGCGTTCGTGCCAGAGCTGGTCGAAGGTCTTGCCCGTGGTGTCGAGCATGCCCAGGATGTGGTGGCGCTGCGCGTCGGTGGCGAACACACCGGGCAGCAGGTTGTTGATGGTCACGTTGTGGCGCACGGTCTGGCGCGCCAGACCGGCCACGAAACCCACCAGGCCCGAGCGCGCGCCGTTGGACAGGCCGAGCTCCAGCTGCGGCGTCTTGACGCTGCGCGAGACGATGTTGACGATGCGGCCGAAGCGCCGCTCGATCATGCCGTCCACGGTGCGGCGCATCATTTCGATCGGGCCGACCATCATCGAGTCCACCGCGCGGTGCCAGTCGACCGGCGTCCACTCGCGGAAATCGCCGGGCGGCATGCCGTCGGCGTTGTTGATCAGGATGTCGGGCGCCGGGCAGGCGGCCAAGGCCGCGTCGCGCCCGGCATCGGTGGTGATGTCGGCCGACACCCAGCGCACCGGGGTGCCCGTTTCGGCCGCGATCTCCGCCGCCGCCTGTTCCAGCGTGGCCGGCGTGCGGGCGGCGATCACCACCTCGACGCCCTCGGCCGACAGCTCGCGCGCGCAGGCGCGGCCCATGCCCTTGCTGCCGCCAAACACGAGCGCCTTGCGCCCTGCGATGCCCAGGTCCATGTCAGACCGCCTTCAGCTCGGGCGAGCTCCAGCCGTACTTCTTGTCCAGCTCCAGCTCCTTGACGATGCGCAGGCCCTTGAGCAGCGCTTCGCCTTCCAGGTTCTTGAGCGGCTTGCGCAGGATGCCGGAGGGCAGGCCGACGGCCTTCATGAGGGACTTGATGGCCACCGGGTTGATGGCGGAGTAGGAGTAATGCAGCATGGGCAGCAGGCCGAGGTAGGCGTCGCGGAAGCTGACCGACACGTCCGGCGTGGTCCAGGGCTTGGAAATGGTGACCAGCTCGGCGGGGGCGATGTTGCCGGTCATGTTCGCGGTGCCGTGGCCGCCCAGGCTCATGGTCGGCACGACCAGGCCCAGGTTGGGCGAGTCGCAGCACATCACCGACACGTCCGGGCGTGCCTTGAGCACCTGCGCGACCTGACCCACGCGGGTGGTCGACTCCTTGTGCACCACGTAGTTGGGGTGCTTGAAGATGCGCAGCAGGTTGTCCCAGTGCAGGTCGGTCTTGACGCGCGGCGGGTTGTTGTAGAGGCCCAGCGGCAGGTCGGTGGCGTCGGCCACTTCCAGGAAATAGTCTTCCAGATCGGCCTCGGGGCCGCAGATGTAGGCCGGTGCGGCCAGGATCGCACCGTCGGCGCCGTTGGCACGGGCGAACTTCAGGTAGTCGATGGTGGTCTGGGTGTTGTTGCCAGTGCAACCGTAGAAGAACTTCATCTTCCCGGTCTTGAAGCGCGCGGTCTCGGCGATGATGGTTTCGCGCTCCTTCTGCGAGAGCATGGAGACTTCGCCGGTCGATCCCATGATGAGCACCGCGCTGGTGCCGTGGTCTTCCTGGAATTTCAGCAGGCTGCGAAAGGCGCCGAAGTCGGGGCTGCCGTCCTGGTTGAACGGCGTGATCAGGGCGACGAAGGAGCCCTCAATTTTCATCTTGCTCATGGAGAGATACCTGGGATGGGGTGGAACAGAAAAAAGGCGAACCAGTATGTCCCAAGGGGAACGATGGTAGTCGCCGAAAGGTCATTTGAAGCCGATCGTTTAGACAGATTGGAAAGAAGCTTATGTCAGGCCGCGCGCAGTCGCCGCGACATGGCCACCAGGGCCTGATCGAGGTCCGCGATCAGGTCCCGCGGGTCTTCCAGGCCCACGTGCAGGCGCAGGGCCTGGCCGCGCCAGGGCCAGCGCGCGGCGGTGTGGTCGCCGCCTGGCGTGAAGGGGATGACCAGGCTTTCGAAGCCGCCCCAGGACACCCCCAGGCCGAACAGCTGCAGCGCGTCGACGAAGCCGTGCATGTCCTGCACCGAGGTGGTCTTGAGCACCACCGAGAACAGCCCGCAGGCGCCCAGGAAATCGCGTTGCCACAGGGCGTGGCCCGGGTGGCTGGGCAGGGCCGGGTGCAGCACGGCCTCGATGGCGTCGTGGCCTTCCAGCCAGCGCGCCACCTCCAGGCCAGCGCTGTGGTGCTGGCGCAGGCGCACGCCCAGCGTGCGCAGGCCGCGCAGCGCCAGGTAGGCATCGTCGGGGCTGGTGGTCTGGCCCAGGTCCTGGGCCGCCTGCTTGATCAACGGCCAGGTCTGCGCGGTGCAGGTGGCGATGCCCAGCATCGCATCCGAGTGGCCGACGATGTACTTGGTGGCGGCCTGGATGGACACGTCCACGCCGTGCTCGAAGGGTTTGTAGAACAGCGGCGTGCCCCAGGTGTTGTCCATCACCACATGGGCGCCCTGGCGGTGCGCGACCTCCGCAATGGCCGGGATGTCCTGGATCTCGAAGGTCTCCGAGCCCGGCGATTCCACGTACACGACGCGGGTGTTGGGCCGCATCAGCGCGGCGATGCCGGCGCCGATGCGCGGGTCGTACAGCGTCGTCTCGACACCGAAGCGGGCCAGCACGCGCGAGAGAAAACCGCGCGTGGGGCCGTAGGCGCTGTCGGTCACCAGGATGTGGTCACCCTGGCGCAGCAGGCCGGTGAGCACGGTGGTGATGGCCGCCAGCCCCGAGGGAAACAGCTGGGCACGGTGACCGCCTTCGAGCTGCGCGATGGCGTCTTCCAGCGCGTGCGTGGTGGGGGTGCCGAAACGGCCGTAGGTGGTGGCACCCGGCACGTCGGCGGCGCGATCGGCCTTGCGCTGCTCCCATTCGGCCATGCTGGACGAGAGGATCGTCGAGCCGCGAAAGATGGGCGTATTGACCAGGCCGCCGAAGCGCTGGGGGTCTCGGCCGAGGGAGGCCAGGCGGGTGCTTTCTTGCATGTGAGGGAACTCCTTGAGCGGCCAGTCTAGGAGCGGGGGCGGGGACGTTTTTTTCCAAATGGGCGTTCAATCCGCCTTGCAAGTGAAAAAAATTTACCATTGCCGGCCCGACACTCGGAAGCACCCATGGACAAGAAAGACCGAGCCATCCTCGCCCTGCTGCAAACCGATGCGCGGCTGCCCGTCAGCGAGATCGCCGAGCGCGTGAGCCTGTCGACCACCGCCTGCTGGAAGCGCGTGCAGCGCCTGCACGAACAGGGCTACATCCGCCAGCAGGTGTGCCTGCTCGACAGCGCCAAGCTCGGCCTGGGCGTGACGGTGTTCGTGTCCATCAAGACCAGCCACCACGACCTGCAATGGCTGCGCCGCTTCGCCCTGGGCGTGCGCGACCTGCCCGAGGTGGTCGAGTTCTACCGCATGAGCGGCGACACCGACTACCTGCTCAAGGTGGTGGTGCCCGACATCGCGGGCTTCGACGTCGTCTACAAGAAACTGATCCAGATCGTGGAGCTGTTCGACGTCAGCTCCAGCTTCGCGATGGAAGAGATCAAGTACACCACCGCGCTGCCGCTCAACTACGCCGTCTGACCTCCCGTGCCAGACGCGGCCTCCATTTCCGACCATGCAACACCCGCGCCAGCACTTTCCTTCCCTGTCCCACTGGGGCGCCTTCACCGCCGTGGTCGAGAACGGCCGTGTGATCGACTGCCTGCCCTTCGCGCGCGACCCGGTCCCCTCGCCCATCCTGCGCTCCATGCCGGGCATGGTGCATTCGCCGCTGCGCATCGCGCGCCCGGCGGTGCGCGAGGGCTGGCTGCGCCAGCGTGAGGGCAGCGACCGCGCCGCGCGCGGCCACGACCGCTTCGTCGAGGTCGACTGGGACACGGCGCTGGACCTGGTGGCCGGCGAACTGGCCCGGGTGCGCGGGCAACACGGCCACGACGCCGTCTTCGGCGGCTCCTACGGCTGGTCGTCGGCCGGCGGCCTGCACCACGCGCGCACGCTCACCCAGCGCTTTCTGCACAGCGGCGGCGGCTGCGTCGGACAAGCCGGCAACTACAGCTGGGGCGCGGCCCAGTTCCTGCTGCCGCACGTGATCGGCACCTACGCCCCCGTGACCGGCCGCGTGACCGACTGGCGCAGCGTGCTGGCCCACACCCGGCTGTTCATCGCCTTCGGCGGCCTGCCGCTGCGCAACACCCAGGTCACCTCCGGCGGCGCGGGCGAACACAGCAGCGCGGCCTGGATCGCCCGGGCCGCCCAGTCCGGCATCGAGTTCGTGGTCGTCAGCCCGACGCGCGCCGACGTCCCCGAGGGCCTGAGCGCGCGCTGGATCCCGATCCGGCCCAACACCGACACCGCGCTGATGCTGGGCATGGCCCACACCCTGCTGGCCGAGGACCTGCACGACACCGGCTTCCTGCGCACCCATTGCAACGGCTTCGACGCCTGGGCCCGCTACCTGCGTGGCACGGACGACGGGCAACCCAAGGACGCGGCCTGGGCCGCCGCCCTCTGCGGCGTCGACGCCCTCACCATCGCCGAGCTGGCGCGCAGCGCCGCGCGCCAGCGCACCATGATCAACTGCACCTGGTCGCTGCAGCGCGCGCACCACGGCGAACAGCCTTACTGGGCCAGCATCGCGCTGGCCGCCGTGCTGGGCCAGATCGGCCTGCCCGGCGGCGGCTTCGCCTTCGGCCATGGCTCCATCAATGGCGCGGCCACGCCCCGGCCCGATGTCGCCGCCCCCCGGCTCTCGGCCGGCCCCAACCCCATCGGCCGCAGCATCCCGGTGGCGCGGATGGCCGACATGCTGCTGCAGCCCGGCGAGAGCTACGCCTTCAACGGGCGCACCGGCACCTACCCCGACATCCAGCTGGTCTACTGGGCCGGCGGCAACCCGTTCCACCACCACCAGGACCTGAACCGCCTGCTGCGCGCCTGGCAGAAGCCCGAGACCATCGTCGTGCACGACAGCTGGTGGACGCCCACCGCGCGCCGTGCCGACATCGTGCTGCCGGCCACCACCACGCTGGAGCGCAACGACGTCGGGGGCTCTTCGCGCGACCGTTACCTGCTGGCGATGAAGCAGGCGATCGCGCCGGTGGGCCAGAGCCGCAACGACTTCGACATCTACCGCGACCTGGCGGCGCGCGCCGGGCACGAGGCCGCGTTCACCGAGGGCCGCGACGAGGCCGCCTGGGTGCGCGCCCTCTACGACAGCACCGCCGACAACTGGCGCGCCGCCGGCTTCCCGCTGCCCGATTTCGACCGGTTCTGGGAAGCCGGTGTGGCCGAGCTGCCCGAGCCCGAGCGCGAGATGGTGCTGTTCGAAGCCTTCCGCCAGGATCCGCAGGCCGCGCCCCTGGGCACACCGTCGGGCCGCATCGAGCTGCACTCGAGCGCCATCGCGGGCTTCGGCTACGCGGACTGCCCGCCCCACCCGAGCTGGCTCGCCCCCGCCGAGTGGCTGGGCGCGGACAGCGCGCGCCAGTGGCCGCTGCACCTGATCAGCTCGCAACCGGCCGACAAGCTGCACTCGCAGCTCGATGCCGGGGTCGTCTCGCGCGAGCAGAAGCTGCGCGAGCGCCAGCGCGTTCGACTGAACCCGGACGACGCCCGCACGCGCGGCATCGCCGACGGTGACCTGGTGCGCGTGTTCAACGCCCGCGGCACCTGCCTGGGCGGCGCCACGCTGGACGAGGCCGTGATGCCGGGCGTGGTCGTGATCTCCACCGGCGCCTGGTTCGACAGCGACGGCGGCGAGCCGGAGCGCCACGGCAACCCGAACGTGCTCACGATCGACCTCGGCACCTCGCGCCTGGCCCAGGGCAGCAGCGCCATGACCGCGCTCGTGGACGTGGCGCTCTGGCACGGCGAGGCGGCACCCGTGCGCGCCTTCGAACCGCCGACCCTCACCCCCGCCTGAGCGCCACCGCCGCCCGGGCGCTCAGACCGGCGCCGCCAGGTGCGCGCGCGCCGCCGCCTTCACCGCTTCGGTCAGTCGCTGCGCCGACAGCGATTCGTGCGCCCAGTGCTGCCAGTACAGCGACACGTCCACCGTGGCGCCGGGCAGGATTTCCTGCAACGCCGGGCGGTTCTGCAGGTGCTGCTCGGGCACCATGCCCCAGCCCAGGCCGAGCTCGATCGCGGTCTCGAAGGCCTCCACCGCCGGCGCGAAATGGCGCGGGTAGCGCGGCTGGCGCAGGCCGAAGTGCTGTTCCAGAAAGGCGTCCTGCAGCGCATCCTTGCGGTTGAAGATGATGGCCGGCTGCGCCAGCAGCTTGTGCACCGAGACCGCGCCCTTGGGCGTGCGGCAGCGCTGCACCACGGCCGGCGCGGCCACGCAGTGGTAGCGCATCACGCCCAGCGGCTCGGCCACGCAGCCGCGCATGGCCGTGGACAACGCGGTCACGCAGCCCATCACGTCGCCGCTCTTGAGCGCGCTGTGCGTGTGGTCCTGGTCGTCGATCATGATGTCCAGCAGCAGGTGGTGGCGCCGCAGCAGCGGGGCCACGCCGGGCAGGAACCAGCCCGCCACGGAGTCGGCGTTGATCGCCACCGACAGGCTCTGCCAGCGCACGCCGCCCGGGGCCGGCGCCCCGCCCTGCAGGCCGTCGAGCAGGTCGGCCTCCATCAGCCGCACCTGCTTCACATGGGCCAGCAGCGCCTGCCCGGCCGGGGTGGCGCGCACCTGCTTGCCACGCACCAGCAGGCGCTGGCCCAGCGTGTCCTCCAGCGACTTGATGCGCAGCGACACCGCCGCCAGCGTGAGCGAGAGGGCCTGCGCGGCCGGGCCGAAGCCGCCCTGTTCGACCACGGCGGCCAGGGCGTCGAGTTGGCGGGCGTCCAGCATCATTCACTCAAGTTATTTTCAATCGATCTGAGTTTAAGTTAACTTGATTTAAATGAAGCGGTTTTGCGCGCACACTGCCGGCCATTCACCCGTTTTGGTTTCCGGAGTTCGCATGACCCTCGCCTTTCCCACCTTCACCGCCGGCATGGTGCTGAGCATGTCGCTGATCATGGCGATCGGCCCGCAGAACGCCCACGTGCTGCGCATGGGCCTGCAGCGCCAGCACCTGTGGCTCACCGTGATCACGTGCGCGCTGGCCGACGTGGTGCTCATCGGCCTGGGCGTGCTGGGCCTGGCCCAGCTCGGCGGCCTGTCGGACAAGCTGCTCGGCGCGATGATCGGCGCGGGCGTGCTGTTCCTCGGCGTCTACGGCTGGCAGGCCTTCCAGCGTTTCCTGCGCCCGCGCGCCACGCCCTTCAGCGCCGACGGCGGCCTCACCGCCGAGCCGGTGTCGCCGCGCCAGGCCGTGCTCTCCGCCCTGGCCTTCTCCTTCCTGAACCCGCACGCCTGGCTCGACACCGCCGTGCTGATCGGCACCGCCTCGCTCGCCTACGGCCAGGGCAGCGCCGTCTTCGGCCTGGGCGCGGCCACCGGCTCGCTGGTCTGGTTCATCGCGCTGGGCGCGGCCGCCTTCTGGCTCGGCCGCCGGCTCAACTCCCTGCACGTGTGGCGCGTGCTGGATGGCCTGGTTGCGTTGATGATGTGGGGCACGGCCGCCTGGTTGTTGACCAGCCTGTTCTGACCCCGGAGGTTTCACCATGTCCACCCCCCAACGCGGCGCCGATGCGCCCGTGACCCTGTTCGGACCCGACTTCCCATTCGCCTTCGACGACTGGATCGCCCACCCGCAAGGCCTGGGCGAACTGCCCGCCGAGCGCCTGGGGCAGGAGGTGGCCATCGTCGGCGCCGGCATGGCCGGCATGGTGGCGGCCTACGAGCTGATGAAGCTGGGCTTGAAGCCCGTGGTCTACGAGGCCTCGCGCATGGGCGGGCGGCTGCGCTCGCAGGCCTTCGAAGGTGGCCAGGGCGCGATCGCCGAGCTCGGGGGCATGCGCTTTCCCGCATCGAGCACCGCCTTCTTCCACTACGTGAACCGGCTCGGCCTCAAGACCCAGCCCTTCCCCAACCCGCTCACGCCCGCCGCCGGCTGCACCGTGATCGACCTCGAAGGCCAGACCCACTGGGGCCGCACCCTGGCCGACCTGCCGCCGCTGTTCGGCGAGGTCGCCGAGGCCTGGGCCCAGGCGCTGGAGGAAGGCGCCGGCTTCACCGGCCTGCAGCAGGCGCTGCGCGAGCGCGACGCGGTGAAGCTCAAGGCCTTGTGGGACCGCCTCGTGCCCCTGTGGGACGACCGCACCTTCTACGACTTCGTCGCCACCTCCAAAGCCTTCTCGCGCCTGCCGTTCCAGCACCGCGAGGTGTTCGGCCAGGTCGGCTTCGGCACCGGCGGCTGGGACTCCGACTTCCCCAACTCCATGCTCGAGATCCTGCGCGTGGTGCTCACCGGCTGCGACGAGAACCAGCACCTCATCGTGGGTGGCGTGCAGCAGGTGCCGCTGGGCCTGTGGCACCACGCGCCCGCCGAAAACGAGCTGCGCCACTGGCCCGCCGGCACCACCCTGGCCAGCCTGCACCACGGCGCGCCGCGCCCCGGCGTCACGGCCATCGCGCGCGCGGCGAGCAACGAACTCGCCGTCACCGACACCTGGGGCAACACGCGCAGCTACCCGGCCGTGCTCACCACCTGCCAGAGCTGGCTGCTGACCACGCAGATCGCGGTGGAAGAGGCGCTGTTCTCGCAGAAGCACTGGATGGCGCTGGACCGCACGCGCTACATGCAGTCGTCCAAGACCTTCGTGATGGTGGACCGCCCGTTCTGGAACGACCTGCGGGCCAACGGTTGGCCTTTGATGGGCATGACCCTCACCGACCGCCTCACGCGCGGCACCTACCTGTTCGACAACGGGCCCGACCAGCCCGGCGTGATCTGCCTGAGCTACGCCTGGATGGGCGACGCGCTCAAGATGCTGCCGCACGGCACCCAGAAGCGCGTGCAGCTCGCGCTGCAGGCCCTGCAGAAGATCTACCCCGACGTGGACATCGCCAGCCACATCATCGGCGACCCGATCAGCGTCTCCTGGGAGGCCGACCCGCACTTCCTCGGCGCCTTCAAGGGCGCGCTGCCCGGCCACTACCGTTACAACCACCGCATGTACAGCCACTTCATGCAGGACGGCTTCGCGGCCACCGAGCGCGGCATCTTCCTCGCGGGCGACGACGTGTCCTTCACGCCCGCCTGGGTCGAGGGCGCGGTGCAGACCTCGCTGAACGCGGTGTGGGGCATCGTCAAGCACCTGGGCGGCCACACGCACGCGGCCAACCCCGGGCCGGGCGACGTGTTCGCCGAACTCGGGCCCATGGCCCTGCCGGACTAGGGCATGTTCACACCTGACATGAACGACATCCTCACCCTCGCCCTCTGGCAATGCCCCTACGCGGGCAACCCGTCCCAGGCCCTGGTGCTGCTCGACGCCACCGCCGCGCAGGCGCGCGACCAGGGCGCCGGGCTGCTGCTGTGCCCCGAGATGTCGCTCACCGGTTACCAGATCGGCGCGGCCGGCGTGGCGGCCCTGGCCGAGCCGGCCGACGGCGCGCTCGCGCAGGCCGTGGCCGCCATCGCGCAGCGCCATGGCATCGCCATCGTCTACGGCTACCCCGAGCAGAACGCCGACGGCAAGCCCTGGAACGCGGTGCAGTTCATCGACGCCGACGGCCAGCGCCTCGCGAACTACCGCAAGACCCACCTGTTCGGCGACATCGACCGCGCGCAGTTCAGCCCCGGCCCGCAGGCGCCCGCCGTGTTCGCCTGGCAAGGCTGGCGGCTCGGCCTGCTGATCTGCTACGACATCGAGTTCCCCGAACCCGCGCGCGGCCTCGCGCTGCAGGGCGCCGACGCGGTGCTCGTGCCGACCGCGAACATGATCGACTTCGACGAGGTGCAGCGCGTGCTGCTGCCCGCGCGCGCGCTGGAGAACCGCGTGTTCGTGGCCTACGCCAACGCCTGCGGCCAGGAAGGCCGCACCACCTACGGCGGCCTGAGCACGGTCTGCGCGCCGGACGGCGCCGTGATGGACCAGGGTGGGCGCGAGGAAACCCTGCGCTTCGCCACCCTCGCGCGCGGCGCGCTGGTCGAAGCGCGGCAGCACTCGCAGCTGCGCGACCGGCGCGGCGATCTCCCTTCCGCTTGGAGCTGAACCGAGCGCGGGACCACGCCCACTGCTTCTGCTTCATCCCTTTTGAAGCGAAAGTGAGCCCCCCGTGCACTCCATCTTTGGTACCGGCCTTCGTCCACAGGCAGCCGTCGATCCCGGCGATCTGGCGCGCCAGGCGATTGCCAACCACGACCTGCCCCAACTCATGTGGCAGCTGGCCCAACAGAACGTCAACCTGAATACGCGGAATGCCCAGGGCGTCACCCTGCTGATGGAGACCGTGAGGCACCGCAACGCCAACGCCCTGTACCTGCTGCTCGCCGACGTGGCGATCCGGTCGATCGAACCCGAACTGATGCACCACGATGACCAGGGCAACACGGTGCTGCACGACATGGCGATGCACCTGCCAGATGCCTGGTTTGACGAACCCTCGGACCAACCGGTGCTCGCGAACCTGCTGGAAGACTTCTTCCACGAGTTCCACCTGTTCTTCGACTGGGAACGCCACAACATCCGAGGCCTCACGGCGGTCGAGCTGGCCGAAACGGTGCACAAAGACAACCTTCTCGGCTTCCTGGCGACCTACGAAGTCCCGGGCGTGGACACCTCGGCCAGCAGCGACCTCGAGTCCGACCATTCGTTCCGCAGCGGTTCGGATGGGCCGGGCGATCCGGACGTTGAAGGCCACGGCCTGCTGGTCTGAGAGGCGCCACCCGGACAGCCGCTCGCGTTGAAGCAGCCAGCGCGTCAGCCCACGCCTGAACGCCGAAGGCCGCGCCGCGTCGTGGCGCGGCTGGCCTGCGTGAGCAGGCGCGCGAAGGCCGCCGCCGCCGGCGAGAGGCTGCGCCCGGTGCGCTGCGTCAGACCGATGGTGCGGCTGATGACCGGGTGCTCCAGCGGCACGCCCACCACCGAGGCCGGCTGGTGCGGCAGCGTGAGTTGCGGCACGATGGCCACGCCCAGGCCGTTGTCCACGAAGCCGATCAGCGTGGAGATGTGGCGGAACTCGCACACCGGCCGGGGCAGCGGCGTCACCTCGGCCAGCGCCTGGTCGATCAGCACGCGGTTGCGGCTGGCGTGCGACACCAGCGCGTAGGGGTAGTCCACGATCTCCTCCCAGCGCACCGAACGGCGCTTGGCCAGCGGGTGCCCGACCGGGCAGGCCAGCACGAAACGCTCCTTCAGCAAGGGCGTGAACGCCACCTCCGGGTCCTGCATGCCGGTGTAGTTGAGCGCGAAGTCGGCTTCGCCGCTCTTCACGCTGGCCAGCACCTCGTCGGCCCCCTCTTCGATGATGCGCACCAGCACGTGCGGGTGCTGCTCGCGAAAACTGCGGATCACGCCAGGCAGGAAATGGTGCACCGCGGAAAACACACAACCCACCGTCACGTCGCCCGCCTCGATGTGGGCCACGTCGTGCAGGTCGACCACCGAGCGGTCCAGGTCGGTGATGACGCTGCGCACCTGGCCCAGAAAGCGCTGGCCCAGCTGCGTGAGTTCCACGCTGCGCGTGGTGCGGTCGAACAGGCGCACGTCCAGCAGCCCCTCCAGGTGCGAGATGCGGCGCGAGAGCGCCGGCTGCGACAGGTGCAGGGCCTTGGCGGCGGCCGCGAAGCTCTGCAGTTCGCCCACGGTGACGAAGGCGCGCAGGTCCGCCAGCGTGGGTTTGAACGTGCCCATGGGGTGCCTTTCATTCTTGCAAGCAATGCATCAAGACCTCAGAAAGATGCAATTTACAGCAGGTTGTCCCACTGTCAACATGCGCCCACAACGAAGGAGACAAGCCACATGAAACGCCGCCACCTCTTGCAGGCAGCGGGGGCCACCCTGGCCCTGCCGCAGCTCGCCATGGCCCAACAGGCCTATCCCGCGCGCTCCATGCGCTACATCGTCCCGGTGGCGGCCGGCGGCGGCAGCGACATGATCGCCCGCGTGGTCACCGAGCGCTGGGGCAAGCTGCTCAACCAGAACTTCGTCGTGGACAACCAGAGCGGCGGCGGCGGCGTGGTGGCCTGCCAGCTCACCGCGCGCGCGCCGGCCGACGGCTACACCCTGCTGCAGGGCTACGTCGCCACCCACGGCACCACGCCCGCCACGCGCCGCGTCAGCTACGACGCCGTCACCGACTTCACCCCCATCGGCATGATCGGCGCCACGCCCAACGTGCTGGTGGTCAACAGCAGCGTGCCGGTCAAGGACATCAAGGAATTCATCGACTACGTGAAGCGCCAGCCGGGCAAGCTCAGCTACGGCTCGGCCGGCCAGGGCTCGCTCACCCACCTCACGATGGAGCTGCTCAAGCAGGAGACGGGCATGTTCCTGCTGCACATCCCCTACCGCGGCGTCGCGCCGGCCATGAACGACCTGCTCGGCGGCCAGACCCAGGCCGTCTTCCCCGGCCTGGCCGCGGCCCTGCCGCACCTGCGCTCGGGCCGCATGCGCGCGCTGGCCGTGACCGGCAAGCAGCGCAGCCCGCAACTGAAAGACGTGCCGACCATGGAAGAGGTCGGTTTCAAAGGCTTCGACGCCATGCAGTGGTACGGCGTGGTCGGCCCGGCCGGCATGCCGCCCGACATCGTGCGCCGCCTCAACGAAACCCAGGTCGCCGTGCTCAAGGCGCCCGAGCTGGCCGAGAAGCTCGCGGGCGAGGCGGTGGAGCCGTGGCCCATGACGCCCGAGCAGTTCGGCCAGTACATCAAGGCCGACGTCACGCGCTGGACCGCGCTGGCCAAGGCCCGAAACATCCGCCTGGACGAGTGACGCCCGGCGCCCGCTCTTTCTTTCTCTTCTCCAACCTCAGAGCCCCGAACCCGTGACCCGCAACACCCAAGTCCCCGCCGACCTCACGGCCCCGCCCATCACCACCCTGCTCGCCCGCTTCGTCGCCCGCCACCCCTCGCGCGGCTGGAGCGACGCCGTGGAGCGCGAGGCCCACCGCACCTTCTACAACTGGCTGGGCTGCGCCATCGGCGCGGCGCGGCACGAGGCCGCCGACGCCGCCGTGGCCGCCGTGCAGCTGCTGCAGCCCGCGCCCCAGGCCAGCGTGCTCGGCCGCCGCGAGCAGGTGGACATGGCCAGCGCGGCGCTGGTCAACGGCATCACCTCGCACACCTTCGACTTCGACGACACGCACCTGAAGACCATCATCCACCCCGCCGGCCCGGTGGCCTCGGCCGTGCTGGCCCTGGCCGAGCACCGGGGCAGCAGCGGGCGCGAGGTGCTCGACGCCCTGGTGCTGGGCATCGACGTGGCCTGCCGCATCGGCAACGTGATGTACCCCGACCACTACGACCGCGGCTGGCACATCACCGGCTCCACCGGCATGCTGGGCGCCGCCGCCGGCTGCGCGCGCCTGCTCGGGCTGGACGAGGCGCAGACCGCCATGGCCATCGGCATCGCGGCCTCGCAACCGGTCGGCCTGCGCGAGCAGTTCGGCACCATGACCAAGCCCTTCCACCCCGGCGGCGCGGCGCGCGCCGGCCTCATGTCGGCCCTGCTGGCCAGCCAGGGCTTCACCGCCAGCCCGCGCGCGCTGGAGGCACCGCGCGGCTTCGTGCAGGTGGCCTCGGACAAGCGCGCCTGGAACGAAGCGACGGACGAACTCGGCGAGCGCTTCGAGATCTCCTTCAACACCTACAAGCCCTTCGCCTGCGGCATCGTCATCCACCCCAGCATCGACGCCTGCGTGCAGCTGCGCGAGCAGGGCGTGAAACCCGATCAGGTGAAGCACATCGAGCTGCGCGTGCATTCGCTGGTGCTGGAACTCACCGGCAAGAAGGAACCGAAAGACGGCCTGCAAGGCAAGTTCAGCGTGTACCACGGCTGCGCGGTGGGCCTGATCCACGGGCGCGCGGGCGAGGAAGAGTTCTCCGACGCGGTCGTCACCGACCCGCAGGTGGTCGCCCTGCGCGACAAGGTGCAGGCCACGGTGGACGACAGCATCGCCGAAGCGGCGGTGCATGTGACGGCCGTGCTGCTCGACGGCCGGCGCGTGGAGGTGCTTGTGGAGGACGCCATCGGCTCGCTGCGCAACCCGCTGTCGGACGCACAGCTGGAAGCGAAATTCCAGGCCCTGGTGGTGCCCGTGCTGGGCGAGGCGAAGGCGCGCAACATCACGGCCGCCTGCGCCTCGCTGGCCTCGCTGCCGGACGTGCGCGCGCTCACCGCGCTGTGCCGCCCGCAGTGACTGGAGGCGCGCCATGCCCCACCTGCCCGCCTCCACCGCCTTGCAGCGCTTTCGCGTCATCGACCTGACCCAGGTGCGCGCCGGCCCCACGGCCTGCCGCCAGCTCGCCGACTGGGGCGCCGACGTGGTCCAGGTGCAGATGCCCGACAGCATGCGCGGCGACGACACGCTCGGCGGCCAGGACGGCTCCGACTACCAGTACACGCACCGCAACAAGCGCTCCATCACGCTCAACCTCAAGACGGACGAAGGCATCGCCACGCTCAAGCGCCTGATCGACGGCGCGGACGTGGTGGTCGAGAACTTCCGGCCCGACGTGAAGTTCCGCCTGGGCATCGACTACGCCTCGCTGGCCGCGAGCAACCCGGGCCTGGTCTACGCCAGCATCTCGGGCTTCGGCCAGACCGGCCCGCTCGCCTCGCGCCCCGGCTTCGACCAGATCGCGCAGGGCATGGGCGGCCTGATGTCCGTCACCGGCACGCCGGGCGACGGCCCGATGCGCGTGGGCATTCCGATCGCCGACCTGTGCGCCGGCATCTTCGCGGCGCAGGGCATCCTGGTCGCGCTGCTGGAGCGCGAAGCCTCAGGGAAAGGCCAGTTCCTGCACACCTCGCTGCTGGAGTCCATGGTCTACATGCTGGACTTCCAGACCTCGCGCTACCTGATCGACGGCGAGGTCGCCACGCAGGCCGGCAACTTCCACCCCACCAGCATCCCCACCGGCGTCTACAAGGCGCGCGACGGCTACATGAACATCGCGGTGTTCGGCTCCAAGATCTGGGAACGCTTCTGCCACATCCTCGGCGCGCCCGAATGGATCACCGACGAGCGTTACCACGACAAACCCTCGCGCTCGGTGAACCGCGACACGCTCAACGCCGAGATCAACCGCCGCCTGGCCGAACACGACCGCAGCCACTGGATCGCGCAACTCAACGACGGCGGCGTGGCCTGCGGCCTGATCAGCAACATGCAGGAAGCGCTGGAAGAACCGCAGGTGCAGCACCTCGGGATGATCAAGGACGTGGTGTCGAAGTGGCAGGGCCCGCAGCGCCTGGTGGGCCAGCCCATGCAGCTGGAGCGCACGCCCAGCACCATCGCGCGCGCCGCGCCGCGCCGGGGCGAACACACCGAAGAAATCCTGGCCGAACTCGGCCTCGGGCCCGAGGACCTCGCCCGCATGAAAGCCGCCGGAGTCTATTAATGACCGATCCCACCTACACCTCCCCCACCGAGCGCGTGCAGACCTGGCTGGACGGGCGCACGCTGCACATCCGCTTCAACAACCCGGCGCGCCACAACGCGCTCTCGGTCGACATGTGGGAGGCCGTGCCGCCGCTGCTGGCCCTGGCCCGCGACGATGACCGCGTGCGCCTGGTCGTGTTCTCCGGCGCGGGCGACAAGGCCTTCGTCTCGGGCGCGGACATCACGCAGTTCGAGGACATGCGCGCCGCGCGCGAGGCCGTCGCCTACTACGAGAAGATGGCCGAGACCACGCTGATGGGCATCCACGACTTCCCCAAGCCCACGCTGGCCTGCATCCGGGGCTACTGCATCGGCGGCGGCGTGAACGTGGCGATCAGCTGCGACCTGCGCATCGCCGCCAGCGACTCGGTGTTCTCCATTCCGGCCGCGCGCCTGGGCCTGGGCTACCGCTATTCCGCCATGAAAAACCTGGTGGACCTGATCGGCCCCGGCGCGGCCAAGGACCTGTTCTTCACCGCCCGCCGCATCGACGCCGCCGAAGCGAAATCGCTCGGCCTGGTCTCGCGGACCTGCGAGCCCGAGGCCCTGCCCGCGCTGCTGGCGGAGTACGCGGGCAGCATCGCCGAGAACGCGCCGCTGACCGTGATGGCCGGCAAGGCGATCACGCGCGAAATCCTCAAGCCCTCGCCCGAACTCGACAGCGCGCTGTGCGCCTCGCTCATCCGCGGCTGCTTCGAAAGCGCCGACTACACCGAAGGCCGCACGGCCTTCATGCAGAAGCGCAAACCCGTGTTCACCGGCCGCTGAGCCACACCAGGAAACCCCCACCATGCAGGCCTACTGGATGCAGATGACCGACACCGCCACCGAGCTCGCCCTGCGCGAGACGCCGGTGCCCACGCCCGGCGCGCGGCAACTGCTGGTGCGCATGCGCGCGGCGGCGCTGAACCGCGGCGAGTTCCTGCTCGGCCATGGCCTGCACGGCGCGCCCGGCACCTGGAAAGCCATCGGCGGCGAAGGCGCGGGCGAGGTGATCGCCGTCGGCGCCGAGGTCACCACCTTCCGACCCGGTGACCGCGTGATGGGCCGCTGCCCGGGTGCCTTCGCCGAGTGCGCGCTGATGGAAGAGATCGAAGCCATGCCCGTGCCGGTGGCGCTCGGCTGGGAACAGGCCGCCGCCGTGCCGCTCACCTTCCTGGTCGCGTTCGACATGCTGGTGCTGCAAGGCCGGCTGCAGGCGGGCGAGTGGCTGCTCATCAACGGCGTGTCCTCCGGCGTGGGCGTGGCCTCGCTGCAGCTGGCCAAGGCCCTGGGCGCACGCGTCATCGGCACCTCGGGCTCGGCCGACAAGCTCGCGGCGCTGCAGCCGCTGGGTCTGGACGTGGCGCTGCACACCCGCGCGGCGGACTTCGCGCCCGCCGTGCTCAAGGCCACGGACCAGCAGGGCGTGAACCTGGTCATCAACACCGTGGGCGGCACGGTGTTCGCCGAAAGCCTGCGCGCGCTCGCGTTCGAAGGGCGCCTGGCCACCGTGGGCTATGTGGATGGCGTGGTGCGCGCCGAGATCGACCTCGAAGCCCTGCACGCCAAACGCCTCGTGCTGTTCGGCGTCTCCAACAAATTGCGCACCAAGGAACAGCGGGCGGCCGCGCTGCCGCGTTTCGTGGCCGAGGTCATGCCCCTCATCGCTGCCGGCCGCATCCAGCCGCACATCGACCGGGTGATGGACTTCTCGCAACTCGAGCAAGCCAAGGCGCGCATGGAAGCCGGCGCGCACATCGGAAAAATCGTCCTGCGCATGCCGGCGGACGCGAGCTGAACCACCACCCGCAAGAGGAGACAACCCCGTGAAGCACCGCAAACAATTCTTCCTGGCGCTCGCGCTGGGCACCCTGGCCTCCCTCGGCTGGGCGCAGCCCGCGCCCTACCCGAACAAGCCCATCCGCATCGTGATCGGCTTCGCGCCGGGCGGCGCGGCCGACTACGTGGCGCGCGCCATGAGCGAGTCCTTCAGCAAGGCCCTGGGCCAGACCGTGCTGATCGACAACAAGCCCGGCAACGGCTCCAGCATCGCGGCCGACATCGTGGCCAAGGCCGCGCCCGACGGCTACACGCTGCTGATCGCCAGCCCCAGCGCCATCTCGGTCAACCCCGCGCTCAACCCCAAGCTGACCTACAAGCCCAGCGACCTGCTGCCCGTGGGCAAGATGACCACCTCGCCGCTGGTGCTGGCGGTCAACCCCAGCAGCAGCATCCGCTCCGTGCCCGACCTGATCGCGGCGGCGAAGAAGGACCCCGGCAAGCTCAACTACTCGACCTCGGGCAACGGCTCGGCGCCGCACCTGGGCGCCGCGCTCTTCAGCCTGCTGACCAACACCGAGATGACGCACGTGCCCTACCGGGGCGGCTCCTTCGCCATCACCTCGGTGATGGCCGGCGAGACGCAGCTCACCTTCGGCACCTCGCCCTCGGTGCTGCCCCAGGCCAGCGCGGGCAAGCTGCGCGCCATCGCCGTCAGCACGCGCGAACGCTCGCCGCTGGTGCCCGACATGCCCGGCATGCGCGAGGCCGGCCTGCCCGAATACAACCTGGAGTTCTGGTACGGCATGTTCGCGCCCGTGGGCACGCCGCCGGCCACCGTGAAGACCATCCACGACGCGGTGCGCACCGCCATGCAGCAGCCCTCGGTGAAGGCCGCGCTGGAGCGCGAAGGCACCGAGGTCTCGCTCTCCGGCTCGCCCGAGCAGTTCGCCAGTTTCCTGGTGGAGGACGGCAAGTTCTGGGTCAACCTGGTCAAGACCGCCAACGTGAAGGTGGACTGACATGGACCGCTTTCGCCGCACCCTGTGCGCCGCCAGCGCCCTGGCGCTCGCCGGCTGCGCCGCGCCCGGACCCGCCTCGACGCCCCCGCCGGCCGCCGCGATCGCCGAACTCTCGTCCACCGGCAAGCTGCGCGCCGCGATCAACTTCGGCAACCCCATCCTGGCCACGCGCAGCGCCTCGGGCGAGCCGCAGGGCGTGTCGGTCGATCTCGCGCGCGAGGCCGCGCGGCGCCTGGGCGTGCCCATCGAACTGGTGCTGTTCAACTCGGCCGGCAACGTGGTGGAGGCGGTCAAGGCGCGGCAGGTGGACCTCGCCTTCGTCGCCATCGACCCGGTCCGCGCGGCCGACATGGAGTACACCGCGCCCTACGTGGTCATCGAAGGCGCCTACCTCGTGCGCAACGACTCGCCGCTGCGCCGCAACGAGGACGTGGACCGCGCCGGCACGCGCGTGGTCGTCGGGCGCGGCAGCGCGTACGACCTGTTCCTCACGCGCGAGATCAAGGCCGCCACCCTGGTGCGCGCGCCCACCTCGCGCGCCGTGACCGACCTGTTCCTCGCCGAAAAGCTGGACGTGGCCGCCGGCGTGAAGCAGCAGCTGGAGGCGGACGCGCAGCGCGTGGGCGGCGTGCGCCTGCTGCCCGGGCGCTTCATGGTGATCGAGCAGGCCATGGGCGTGCCCAAGGGCCGCACGGCGGCGCAAGCCTGGCTCAGCGGGTTCATCGAAGAGATGAAGGCCAGCGGCTTCGTGGCCCAGGGCCTGCAACGGCACCAGATCCAGGGCGCCGCCGTGGCGCCCGCGCGCGCCAGCCGCTGACCAAGGCGAGGCGCCCCCCCTGCGCCGGCTGGGGTAGCCTGTCGGCATGGATTCCCTCATCACCGCCGCCGCGCGCGCCCTGGCCGCGGGCGACGCGCTGGGCGCGCTCAAGCGCGTGGCCTTGCGCGACGACCCGCCGGCCCTGGCCTTGCGCGGCATCGCCATGGCCCAGCTCGGGGAACATCCGCGCGCACGCGACCTGCTGCGGCGCGCCGGCCGGGGCTTCGGCGCGCACGAAACCCTGGCGCGCGCCCGCTGCGTGGTGGCCGAGGCCGAGGTGGCGCTGGCCATGCGCGACCTCGGTGGCTCCACGCGCCCGCTGGCCGCCGCCGCGGCCACCCTGGAAGCCCACGCCGACCACGCCAACGCGCGCCAGGCCCGCGTGATCGCGGCGCGCCGCCTGCTGCTGCTCGGCCGCCTGACCGAGACCGAAGCCGTGCTCGCGGCCCTCGACACCACCCGCCTGCCACCCGCGCTCGCGGCGGTGGCCGAGCTGGTCGCGGCCGAGCTCGCGCTGCGCTCGCTGCGCGTGGAGGCCGGGCGCGCGGCCCTGGCCCGCGCGCGCGATGCGGCCACACGGGCCGGCGTGCCCGCCTTGCAGGCCGAAGTCGCACAAGCCCAGGCCACGCTGAACCAACCGGCCGCGCGCCGCCTGGGCAACGGCAGCGAGCAGGCGCTGCGGCTGGCCGACGTGGCGGCCCTGCTGGTCTCCGACGCGCTGGTGGTGGACGCCTGCCGCCGCGGCCTGGGCACAGGCGCCGCGTGGCAATCGCTCGCGCGCCGGCCCGTGCTGTTCGCGCTGGCGCGCGCGCTCGCCCAGGCCTGGCCGGGCGACGTGGAGCGCGAGGCCCTGATCGCCGAGGCGTTCCGCACCCGCCGCCCGGACGAGACGCACCGCGCGCGCCTGCGCGTCGAGATCGGCCGCCTGCGCGCGCTCGTCAAACCCCTCGCGGGCATCGAGGCCACCGCGCGCGGCTTCGCGCTGCAGCCCTCGGGCGGGCGCTCCCTCGTGCTGCTCGCGCCGCCCATCGACGGCGAACAGGCTTCGTTGCTGGCGCTGCTGGCCGACGGCGCGGCCTGGTCCACCTCGGCCCTGGCGCTCGCGCTGGGCGCGAGCCAGCGCACCGTGCAGCGCGCGCTCGCCGAGCTGGAGGCCGGGGGCCGCGTGCGCGCCATCGGCCAGGCGCGCGCGCGGCGCTGGCTGGCGCCGCCGCTGGCCGGATTCGCGACGATCTTGTTACTCCCTGCTTCGCTGCCGATTGAATAGAGTGACCCTCAAGCGCCGACACCCGGTGCTGCCACAAGGAGATTCACCATGACCCGTCAGACCACCCCCACCGCGCGCACCGCCGAAGTCGTGCGCGAGTACGGTCCCTTCCTCGGCTCCGAGCGCGTGCACGGCGTCACCCACGACGGCCAGCGCGTGTGGGCCGCCACCGACGAAGGCATCGTCGCCTTCGACCCCGCCAGCGGCGAGGTCACCCGCACGCTGAAACGCGCGGGCGATGCCGGCACCGCCTTCGACGGCAAGCACCTGTACCAGATCGCCGAGGCGCGCATCGACAAGATCGACCCTGCCTCCGGCACCGTGCTCGCCTCCATCCCCGCGCCCGGCGGCGGCGCCGACTCCGGGCTCACCTGGGCCGAAGGCAGCCTGTGGGTCGGCCAGTACCGCGACCGCAAGATCCACCAGATCGACCCGGCCACCGGCGCGATCCGGCGCACCATCGAATCCAACCGCTTCGTCACCGGTGTCACCTGGGTCGATGGCGAACTCTGGCACGGCACCTGGGAGGGCGACGAGAGCGACATCCGCCGCATCGACCCGCAGAGTGGCAAGGTGCTCGAACGCCTCGACATGCCCGCCGGCCTCGGCGTGAGCGGCCTCGAATCCGATGGCGCGGACCTGTTCTATTGCGGCGGCGGGCCGAGCGGGAAGGTGCGCGCGGTGCGCCGGCCCAAGGCCGCATAGGCGGGATTTGGCTGCTCGCGCGCCGCGCCTATGCCGCAGGTCTGCCCCGCGATTTAGCGGCATGGGCGAACCACCTTCGGCCTTGACTCACTGTGGTTCTGGGCCCGTCCTGGGCCCTTCTTCCATCTTGCACAGCAACCGACAACTGATGATCAACCATCTCCAGCCAGCGGGCCTCCAGGCCCCCCACATCCGGCCTTTCACACCCGCTCAGGCCGCACAACACGCCATCACCGAAGGCGATCACGAGGAATTGCGGTTCCTGGTGGAGCAGCACCATGTCCATGCCGCCACGCGAACCGCGAACGGGGAAACGCTGCTCATGTTCGCGACGAGGCAAGCGGACCCGGGCGCCTTCAATGCCTTGGCGCCATCGCTCCAACCGCATCGGGTCAACGAGGTCGATCAACAGGGCAACACAGTGCTGCACTACCTGGCACTGCACCTGACGAATCGCACCATGCAAGGCGGTGCCTGGGCCGACGGCCTGCACGACTTCCTGAACACACTCGCCGCAGACATCGATTGGGAACAAGAGAACCATCAGGGTTCGACGGCTCCGGAGTTGGCCACCGCGCTGCGCAGAACACGCCTCCTGAACGTGCTTTCGGCTTTCATTCCCGACGATACCGACAGCGACGTCAGTGAACCTACCGACAACTCGGCGGGAGACCTGTTGAATGAAGCCCACGATCGATTCATGAGCAGAAAGAGGGGACGGGGCGGCTGAAACCGCCTCGAAACCCCACCGCCTTGTCGAAACGGCGTCACCTCGATCGTCGAGCATGAGGAGCCGGGCGCACAAGCCCGGCCCTGCCCATGTCCCTCGACCCTCACCAGAAAGGACCCTCACCATGAGCACTTCCTCTTCCCGCGCCGTTCGCCTCCATCGCGTCCTCAAAGCCCCGCCCGAGAAGGTCTACCGCGCCTTCCTCGACGCCGATGCCCTCGCCCGCTGGCTGCCGCCCTACGGTTTTCTCTGCAAGGTGGAGCACCTGGACGCCAGGGTGGGTGGCACGTTCCGCATGTCTTTCCGCAATTTCTCGACCGGCCACGCCCATTCGTTCGGCGGCGAGTACGTGGAACTCGTGCCCCATCAGCGCCTGCGCTACACCGACAAGTTCGACGACCCCAACCTGCCCGGACTCATCACGGTGGACGTACAGCTGAAGGCCGTGTCCTGCGGCACCGAGCTCCACGTGGTGCAGGAGGGCATCCCCGACGTGATCCCGCTGGAGATGTGTTACCTGGGCTGGCAGGAGTCGCTGGCCCAGCTGGCGCACTTGGTGGAGCCGGACATCCCCGGCTGAACCGCCATCGCCCCTTCAGGGCTTTTTCGCGGCCGCGACGAAGGCCGCGAAGCCCTGCACGAATTCGCCGAGCTGCTGGCGCACCTTGTCGTCCAGCAGCGCGCCGTCGGGGCCGAACACGGACGACGCGCGCGAAACCATGAGCCGCCCGCCCTGCCAGGTGTGGGTGCCCAGGGTGCGCAACACCGGCAGCCAGTGGGCTTGCGACAGGATGGTGCCGAAGCCCCCGGGCGAGGCGCCGATGACGGCCACGGGCCGGTCGCGGAACACGTCGGGCAGGCCGGGCGTGGGCCGCGAGAGCCAGTCCACCGCATTCTTGAACACGCCGGGAATGCCGTTGTTGTACTCGGGCGTGACGAGCAGCAGGCCGTCGCTGGCGAGGATCTTTTCCTTGAGTTCGCGCACGGCCGCCGGCGTGCCCTCGCGCTGCTCCAGGTCGCCGTCGTAGAGCGGGATGCCGTGCAGCGTGGCGGCGTCGAGCTGTGCGGCATCGCCCGCCAGCGGAACCGCCGCGCGCAGCAGCGAGGTGTTGAAGGACAGCTGGCGCAGGCTGCCGGAGAGGCCGAGGAGCTTGGTGGTCATGGGTGTGAGGGGTTCAGGTTTTCCAGAAGTCGGGCCGCGCGTACTCGTGCTTGAGGAAGTCGATCCACAGGCGCACGCGCAGCGCGAGGTGCTTGCGTTGCGGGAACAGCACGAAGATGCCATTGGGCGGCGCGGCGAAGTCGTCGAGCACGCTTTCCAGCCGACCGGCGGCGATGTCGGCCTCCACCTCCCAGGTGCTGCGCCAGGCGATGCCATAACCGGCCAGGCACCATTCGCGCAGCACCTGGCCGTCGGTGCAGTCCAGCGGGCCGTTGGGGCGCAGGTGCACGATCTCCACCTCGCCCAGGCCGCCGGGCGCCGGCACGGTGAAGGCCCAGCCCCGGGTCTGCGAGGCGTCGCTGGAGAGCGTGAGGCAGTCGAAGCGCACCAGGTCGGCCGGCACCTGCGGGCGGCCGTGCTGCTGCAGGTAACGCGGCGTGGCCACGCACAGGCGGCGGTTGTCGGCCAGTCGCACGCTGACCAGGGAGGAGTCCGGCAGATCGCCCACGCGCACGGCGCAGTCGTAGGCCTCGCCGGCCACGTCGACCACGCGGTCGCTCAGGTTCAGCGAGATGGTGACCTCGGGATGCAGTTCGCGAAAGCGCGGCACCAGCGGCGCCACATGGCGGCGGCCGAAACCGGCCGGCGCGGTGATGCGCAGGTGGCCGCTGGCCTTGACGCCGCCGGCGCTCACGCTGGCTTCGGCGTTGGCCATGTCCACCAGCAGGCGCTGGCAGTCTTCCAGGAAGGCGCTGCCTTCGTGGGTGAGGGTGATGCGCCGCGTGGTGCGCACCATGAGCTTCACGCCGAGCCGGGCTTCGAGGGCGTCGAGCCGGCGCCCGATGATGGCCGGGGCCACGCCCTCGGCTTTGGCGGCGGCGGTGAGGCTGCCGCGCGTGGCGACCGCCACGAAGGTTTCGAGTTGCTTGAGTTTGTCCACCCGGGCAGATTACCCCACCTGCAGGAGCGAATCAATGACAAATTTGGGCTGATTGATGACTTTTTAGGCGGTTTTGACGACCGTGCGGCTCAGTTGCGCCGCGTCCTCCGCGCCGTAGCCCAGCTCGGCCAGCAGCTCGGCGCTGTGTTCACCGAGTTTCGGCGGGCTGCGACGCACGCCCAGGCGTTCGCCGTCGAGCGCCAGCGGCAGCAACACGGTCTGCGCGGCCTGGCCGGCGCGCTCGCCATCGGGCAGGGTGATGGGCGCGAGCCCGCCGGTGGCGCAAAGGTGGGGGTCGTCCAGCAGTTCGTGGGGTTTGGTGATGGGCGCGAACGGCAGGCCGTGGCGCTCGAACAGCGCGGCGAGATCGGCCGCGCTCTGCAGGGCCAGGCGTTCGCGCAGCAGGGGAATGAGCCAGTCGCGGTTGCGCACGCGGTTGTTGTTGCCTTGCAGGCGCGGGTCGGCCTGCAGGTCCTGGTAGCCGAAGGCGTCGCAGAAGATGGCCCACTGCGTGTCGCTCACCACGGCGAGGAAGATCTGCTCGCCGTCCTTCACCTGGAAGACGTCGTAGATGCCCCAGGAGGAGATGCGGTCGGGCATGGGCGCGGCGGCCTTGCCGGTGACGGCGAACTGCATCATGTGCTGCGCGACGAGGAAGACGTTGTTCTCGAACAGCGAGCTCTGCACCTCGCAGCCTTCGCCGGTTTTCTCGCGCGCGCTGAGCGCGGCCATCACGCCGATGGCGCCGAACAGGCCACCCATGATGTCGTTCACCGAGGAACCCGCGCGCAGCGGGTCGCCGGGGCGGCCGGTCATGTAGGCCAGGCCACCCATCATCTGCACCACCTCGTCGAGCGCGGTGCGGTGGTCGTACGGGCCGGGCAGGAAGCCCTTGTGGCTCACATAGATGAGGCGCGGGTTGAGCTTCTTCAGGCTGGCGTGATCGAGCCCCAGCTTCTTCATGGTGCCGGGCTTGAAGTTCTCGCTCACCACGTCGGCGGTGGCGATCAGCTTGAGCACGGCCTCCCGGCCTTCGGGCGACTGCAGGTCCAGCACCAGGCTTTTCTTGTTGCGGTTGAACAGCGGGTAGAAGCCCGCGCCCGAGCCGAGCAGGCGGCGCGTGTTGTCGCCGGCGGGTGGCTCGACCTTGATGACCTCGGCGCCCAGGTCGGCCAGCACCATGCCGCAGGTGGGGCCCATGACCATGTGGGTGAATTCGACGACGCGGATGCCTTCGAAGGGCAAGGGACGGGGGGTGTCTTGGGTGTCTGGCATGGCAGGGGTGGAGAAGTTTCAGGCGGCGCGCCAGCCCTTGGGCAGGCCGGCTTCGGGCGTCATGCCGTACACCGGCTCACCGGGCAGGCCGGCGCGCAGGGGATCGCGCGCGGCGATGAGGGTCGAAAGATCGATGCCGGTGCGCACGCCCATGGCCTCGAACATGAAGACCAGGTCTTCGGTGACCACGTTGCCGGAGGCCCCTGGCGCGTAGGGGCAACCGCCGAGGCCGCCGAGCGAGGCGTCGAAGGTGCGCACGCCCACGTCGAACGCGGCCAGGCAGTTGGCCAGCCCGAGGCCGCGCGTGTTGTGCATGTGGGCCGCGCCCGCGCGCTCGCCCAGCTCGGCGCGCAGGCGCGTGAACAGGCGGCGCACCTGCGCGGGGTTGGCCATGCCGGTGGTGTCGGACAGGCCCACCTCGTCCACACCCGCCTTTACGCAGGCCACGGCCAGGCGGATCACCTCGTCTTCGTCCACCACGCCCTGCAGCGTGCAGCCGAAGGCGGTGGACAGGCCCACCTCCATCGCCACGCCGGGCGCGGTATCGCGGCGCAGCGCGTGCACCTCGCGCAGCTCGTCCACCATCTGCTCGCGCGTCTTGCGCACGTTGGCCAGCGAATGCGCCTCGCTCGCCGACACCGGCAGGGTGATCTTGTGCACGCCCGAGGCCAGCGCGGCCTCGGCCCCGCGCCGGTTGGGCACCAGGGCCATCACGGTGATGCCCTGGTGCCGCAGGGCGTGGCGCACCACGTCGACCACGTCGGCCATCTGCGGCAGCAGCTTGGCGGGCACGAAGGAGCCGACCTCGATCTCGCGCAGGCCGGCGGCCACGAGCGCATCGATCCAGCGCAGCTTGTCGGCCGTGGGCATGGTGGCCTTCACGGACTGCAGGCCGTCGCGCGGGCCGACTTCGCTGATGAGGACTTCGGGGGCGTTTTGCATGGAAGAAGCCGGGTTGCTTGCGTTTTACAAGATAGAACTATATTCTTTCTAGCAAAAGAATCGCAGATCACTTCCGTCCTGTCAACCAAGCCCCTTCCTCCTCCTCCTTCATGCCCCGAAAAGCGCAGACCCCTTCCTTGGCCGATGCCAACGCCGCCACCGGCGGCACCGCCGCGGTGGACCGCGCGCTCTCGCTGCTGGGCGCGTTCCACGCGGGCGACGCCTCGTTGTCGCTGGCCGAGCTGGCCGAGCGCACCCAGCTGCACAAGAGCACCGCGCTGCGCCTGCTCGCCTCGCTCGAACACGCGCACCTGCTGCAGCGGCTGGACGACGGGCGCTACGCCCTGGGCGGCGAGGTGGCGCGGCTGCACGGCATCTACGCGGCCTCGTTTTCGCTGGACCGGGTCGTCATGCCGGTGCTGCGCCAGCTGGTGTCGGCCACCGGCGAGAGCGCGGCCTACCACGTGCGCCAGGGCCAGGCGCCGAACCAGACGCGGCTGTGCCTCTACCGCGTGGATTCGCCCCATCCGGTGCGCGACCACATCCGCGCAGGCGACGTGCTGCCGCTGCACCAGGGCACGGGCGGGCGCGTGCTCTCGGCGTTCGGCGCGGGCGATGACAGCCGCAAGCCCACGCCGGCCGACAAGCGCGTATTGGCGCGCATCCGCACCGATGGCTTCATGACCGCCGTGGGCGACCGCCTGGCCGAGGTGGCCGGCATTTCGGCACCGGTGTTCCACGCGGACGGCTCGATCGCCGCCTCCCTCACGCTCACGATGCCGGCGCACCGTTTCGATGAGCGGCACGTGGGCAAGGTGCTGGCGGCGGCGCGGCAGCTGAACGGGCGGGTCGGTTGATCACCGGGTGCCGGATCGACGCGGACCGGAAAGAGAACAAAAAAAACCCACCGCCGGATGGCGGTGGGCAATTCCAGCACCTGGCCCCCTGCGGCCAGGTGTTGACCCTTGTCTTGCTCAGAACCGGTGACGCAGGCCCACGCCGTAGGTTTGGTCCTTCAACGTGCTGACCGGCGCCGATTCCCTCTCGAACTTCACGTTCGTCAGGCCCGCGTACACGGTGGTGCGCTTGCTCAGATCGTGGCGGTATTCGACGCTGGCGGAGGAGGTCTTGCCGACGCGCAGGCCGGTCGCGACCGCCTTGGTTTTCTCGCTGCCGATGCCCGCGTTGAGGCTGCCCGCCGAGCCCACCGGAACGGCCACGCTCAGCACAAAGCCGCTGTCCTTGATGCCGTTGGCCAGGCCGTTCTTCTGGTTGACGAACTGGGCCAGCACCTTCACCGCGGTGAAGTCGTAGCTCACGCCCAGGCCGGTGGACTTGGCCGTCGTGGCGGCCGGACCGGCACTCTTGACGGCCTCATACACACCCTGCACCGCCACCGGACCACCTTCGTAGAGGGCGGACAGGCCCATCGTGCGGCCGGCCGAGACGCCGGGACCACCGTTTTCGCCGAAGGCATATTGCAGGGCGCCGGTGAAGCCGCCCATGTTCGGCGTGGTGTACTGCAGCATGTTGTCACGGCGAAGGGCCGGGGACAGCGCGCCGACCGCCGCAGGTGTCGTGCCGGGGAGCGCGCCCGCAGGCGCCGGGCCAAAGATGGCGTTGGTGGCGGAGAAGCTGGAGGTGCCCTGGGCATCGAACCGGTCCATCAGCAGGAACATCTGCGTGTATTGGCGGCCCATTTCAAAGGAACCGAAGCCACCGCTCAGGCCCACCTTGCTGGTGCGGTTGAAGCCACCGGGCGCGACGCTGGTGCCGGTGTCGGCGTTGAAACCGGACTCCAGCTGGAACGTGGCCTTCAGGCCACCCCCCAGGTCTTCCGTTCCCCGCAGGCCCCAACGGCTGCCGTTCAGGCCGCCGCTCGTCAGGCTCGTGCCTGGGCCGGTGCGGGTGCTGACGCCGGCCACCGTGGTCTTGGTGGTGTTCTTCCCCACATAGAGGTCCACCAGGCCATACAGCGTGACGTTGGATTGGGCGTGGGCGACCCCGGTCAGGGCACCGAAAGCGGCCAGGGCGACCGCCGTCTTTTTCAAGAGTGTCATTTTTGAGATTTGAGATGGGTTCAACACATGCCACCAGCGAGCGCCTTGTGAGCCACCGGTGGCCTCTTAACGGACACGCACACGGTGTTGCGCGCCGAATTTCGGAAGAACCCGGAATCTAGGGATTTAGACCCAAAGAATTACAAACAAGGAATGAGGCAGCTCGAATCAGGATCGAAGTGCAGAAATTATTCAACCAAAAGAATTCATCCGATCAAGGCAAAGCGGCACGATGCGCCCATTCGAGGCCCATTACCCACAGTCAAGTCACTGATCCGTGACGAAAAATCGAATTAATGCTGACGTGGGTATGGAATACAGTTCGCTCACGCCCGCGCCAGTGCGGGCACCCCCACTTTTCGCCCAGACGGAGCTTTCCATGACCGCACGCACCCAGATCCACGGCCTGAAGGTCGCCACCGAACTGTTCAACTTCATCAACCAGCAGGTGCTGCCCGGCACCGGCGTGAGCGAAGCGGACTTCTGGCAGGGCTTCGACGGCATCGTGGCGGACCTGGCGCCCAAGAACGCGGCCCTGCTGGGCGAGCGCGATCGCCTGCAGACCGAGCTGGACACCTGGCACGCGGCCAACCCGGGCCCGATCCGCGACATGGCGGGCTACCGCAAGTTCCTGGAAACCATCGGCTACCTGGTGCCCCAGCCCAAGAACGTGAAGGCAACGACCAGGAACGTGGACGACGAGCTGGCCGTGCAGGCCGGCCCGCAGCTGGTGGTGCCGATCCTGAACGCGCGCTACGCGCTGAACGCCGCCAACGCGCGCTGGGGTTCGCTGTACGACGCGCTGTACGGCACGGACGTGATTTCCGAAGACAAGGGCTGTGGCAAGGTCGGCCCCAAGGGCGGCTACAACCCCAAGCGCGGCGCCAAGGTCATCGAATACGCGCGTTACGTGCTGGACCGCACCGCGCCGCTGAAGAAGGGCTCGCACGTGGGCTCGATCGGCTACCGCGTCAACAAGGACGGCGAACTGGTGGTGACGCTGGCCGACGGCGGCACCAGCAAGCTGGCCGACAAGTCGCAGTTCGTGGGCTACCAGGGTGAGGCCAAGAGCCCCAGCGCCGTGCTGCTCGCGCACAACGGCCTGCACCTGGAGATTCAGATCGACCGCAGCACGGCCATCGGCAAGGGCGACGCCGCCGGCGTGAGCGACCTGGTGGTGGAAGCCGCGCTTTCGACCATCCTGGACCTGGAAGACTCCGTGGCCGCCGTGGACGCCGAGGACAAGGTGCTGGCCTACCGCAACTGGCTGGGCATCCTGCAGGGCACGCTCACCGAGTCCGTCAGCAAGGCGGGCAAGACCTTCACGCGCGGCCTCAACGGCGACCGCGAGTACACCGCGCCCAACGGGAAGAAGAACGGCGTGCGCCTGCACGGCCGCTCGCTCATGTTCGTGCGCAACGTGGGCCACCTGATGACCAACCCCGCCGTGCTCTGGGGCGCGGACGACAAGGAAATCCCCGAAGGCATCCTGGACGCCATGGTGACCACCACCATCGCCCTGCACGACCTCAAGCGCACGAAGAAGGACGCGATCCGCAACTCGCGCAAAGGCTCGGTCTACATCGTCAAGCCGAAGATGCACGGCCCGCGCGAAGTCGAGTTCGCCGCCGAGCTGTTCGGCCGCGTGGAAAAGGTGCTGGGCCTCAAGGACAGCACGGTCAAGCTGGGCATCATGGATGAGGAGCGCCGCACCTCCATCAACCTCAAGGCCTGCATCGGCGCGGCCGCGAGCCGCGTGGCCTTCATCAACACCGGCTTCCTGGACCGCACCGGCGACGAGATGCACACCGCCATGCTGGCCGGCCCCATGGTGCGCAAGGGCGACATGAAGGCCAGCGCCTGGATCCAGAGCTACGAGAAGAACAACGTGATCGTGGGCCTCTCGTGCGGCCTGCGCGGCAAGGCCCAGATCGGCAAGGGCATGTGGGCCATGCCCGACCTGATGGCCGAGATGCTGCGCCAGAAGATCGCCCACCCCAAGGCCGGCGCCAACACCGCCTGGGTGCCCAGCCCCACCGGCGCCACGCTGCACGCGCTGCACTACCACCAGGTGCTGGTGTCGGACGTGCAGAAGGAACTGGAGAAGATCGACGCCAACGCCGAACGCGACAACCTGCTGACCGGCCTGCTGACGGTGCCCGTGAGCAGCAACCCGAACTGGAGCGCGGCCGAGAAGCAGCAGGAGCTGGACAACAACGTGCAGGGCATCCTGGGTTACGTGGTGCGCTGGGTGGACCAGGGCGTGGGCTGCTCCAAGGTGCCCGACATCCACAACGTGGGCCTGATGGAAGACCGCGCGACGCTGCGCATCTCCAGCCAGCACATCGCCAACTGGCTGCACCACGGCATCGTGAGCGAGAAGCAGGTGCGCGACACCTTCGAGCGCATGGCCGCCGTGGTGGACGGCCAGAACGCTGGCGATCCGCTGTACAAGAAGATGGCCGGCCACTTCAAGACCAGCAAGGCCTACCTCGCCGCGCTGGACCTGGTGTTCAAGGGCAAGGAGCAGCCCAGCGGCTACACCGAGCCGCTGCTGCACGCCTGGCGCCTGAAGGTCAAGGCCGCGGCCTGACCCTCGCAAAGCCCGCCACCCGGCGGGCTTTTTTCTGGGGCGCTCAGGCCGGCTGCGGATCGGCCGATGCCGCGGTCAGGCGCTCGACGATGCGGCGCGCGCGGTTGCCCCCCACGTCGACGTGGATGTCGATCCAGCTGGGCTTGCCACCGAAGCGCTGGATGTTGCGGTACTGCTCTTCGATCACCACGCGGTCTTCGTCGAAGGTGAAGGCGGTCTGCTCGATGACGGCCTCGATGTTCTCCGGCATGTCGGGGTGCCGGGTGCTGGACATGCTCCAGAAGTAGTGGCAGCTCTCCTCGGTCTCGGGCGTGATGCCGTGCAGGCCGCGCATGTGGAAGCCGCCGCGCTCGGGGTCGTCGATGGCGTCGGTGCCGGGCTCGACGGCGCCGGTCCAGATCCTGAGGTGCGAGAGCTCGAACTCGATTTCCTGCCAGCGGTCGCAGGTCTCGCCGAAAGGCCAGGCGGCCTTGTAGGTCGGCGGCGGCGTGGAGCCGGGCATGAGGCGCACCACCTTGACCTTGTCACCGTCCTGCGTGACGTTCATCTTGGCGCTCATGTGCAGCCGGGCGTTGCCGCCGATGGTCTTGAGGTGCACGTAGCCGAGGTGGCTCAGGTCCAGCAGGTTGTCGTGGATCAGCTGCCAGGGCGCGTTGTAGTGGTACTGGCCCGAGCCGAACTTGTAGCGCGGGTCGTCGTGCCAGGGGTAGTCGGGCGCCTCGACGGTGGGTGCGCCACCCTCTTCCTTGGGCATCCAGATCCAGAGGATGTGGTTCTTCTCGGCGACGTGGTAGGCCTTGACCCGGGCCTTGCCCGGAATGCGGTCCTGCCCCGGGATCTCGATGCACACGCCCGTGGGCGCATAGAGCATGCCGTGGTACCCGCAGCGCACGCCCGAGGCCTCGACCGTGCCGCACGACAGCGGCAGCGAGCGGTGGCAGCAGCGGTCTTCCAGCGCGGCGACCTGGCCTTCGCCGGTGCGGAACAGCACGACCTTCTGGTTCAGGAAGGTGCGGCCCACGGGCTTGTCGGTCAGGTCGCTGGAGAAGCCGGCCATGTACCACTGGTTCAGCGGAAAGCGACCGCGGCTGGCGGCGGCGGGCGGGATCGGTTGGATGGCGATGCAATCGGCGTTCATGGGGGTCTCCTTGGGTGACGGTCAGGCGGTCGGTCTCACAGGTCGAGGACCAGCGTGGGGGATTTCGAGCGGGAACAGCAGGGCGTGAACTGGTCGTTGGCGGCGCGCTCCGCGTCCATCAGGCAGCTGTCGCGGTGGTCGGGCGTGCCCTCGAGCACGCGGGTGAGGCAACTGCCGCAGACACCGGCCTCGCACGCGAAGTTCACGTCCACGCCGTGGTCCAGCAGCACCTGGAGCGCGCTCACGCCCACCGGCACGTCGAGCGTGGCGCCGCTGCGCTGCAGGCGGATCTGGAAGGCCTGGTCAGCGGTGCTGTCGGCCACGGTGCCCGCGAAGTGCTCGCGGTGCAGGCGCGCCTCGGCCCAGCCGGCCGCGCGCGCGGCCGAGAGCACGAAGTCCATGAAGCCGGCGGGGCCGCACACGTAGAGGTGCGCGCCCTCGGGCGCGGCCCGCAGCAGGGCCGGGGCGTCGAAGGCCTGGGGCGACGGCGCGTCGCTGAAATAGAGCCGCGTGTGCCCGGCCAGCGGCCCGGCTTCGATCTGCCCGCGAAACGCCATGCGCCCGGGCGAGCGCGCGCAGTAGTGCATCTCGAAAGAGCGGCCGGTCTCCTGCAGGTGCTGCGCCATCGACAGGATGGGCGTGACGCCGATGCCGCCGGCCACCAGCACGCTGTGCGGGGCCTCGACCAGCTCGAACAGGTTGCGCGGCGCGCTCACCTTGAGCACCGCGCCCACCTGCACCCGGTCGTGCATGCCGGCCGAGCCGCCGCGCGACTGCGGTTCGCGCAGCACGCCGATGCGCCAGCTGCGCCGCTCCTGCGGGTGGCCGCAGAGCGAGTACTGGCGGATCAGGCCGGGCGCGACCTGGACGTCGATGTGGGCCCCGGGGCGGAAGGCCGGCAGCTCGTTCGCCCCGATGGGCTCCAGGTCGAAGCTGCAGATGCCGTCGGCCTCCGGTTGGCGCGCGCGCACCCTGACGTCCAGTTCCACCATGTCTCAGTCGCTTTCGGGGGGCGCCGGCTTTCGCGGCGGTTTGCGGGTTTTGGCGTACTTCTGCTCCACGAAGCGCTGGGTCGCGGTTTCCACGGCCGGCAGGTTTTCGTGCAGGCGGCGCAGCAGCACCAACAGGGTCTCGGCTTCGTCGGCGGACAACACCTCGAGGAAAGCGCGCTCGCGTTCGAGCGCCACTTCGCGGATCTGATCGTGCATGGCGCGGCCCTTGGTGGTCAGCACCGCGATGCGGGCCCGGCCGTCGCGCGGGTCCAGCGCGATGCGGATGAAGCCACTTTCCTGCATGGACTTGAAGCAGCGGCTGACCGAGGCCTTGTCCATGCCGATGACGCGCGAGACCTGCTGCGCGGAGATCGAACCTTCGATGGCCAGCAGCACCAGGCAGCGCCAGGTCTCGATGCCCACCCCGAAGATCTTCAGGTAGTGCTGGGACGCACCGCGCGAGAGCTTGTTGGCGGTCCAGGTCAGGTAGGCCGGGACGTAGTGGTCGAGGTCGATCTGCTTGAGCGGATCGCTGACGGCGGGGAGGGATTTGGAGGTTTTCATGCCTCTATTCTGGACACGCATGTCAGTGCACCGCCATCCCGACCCAGCGCTCCAGCGCCGCGGTGTCGCGCGCCAGCTCGTCGGCGGGTGCGCCGTACACCACCACACCGTGGTCCAGCACCACCGCCCGGCCCGCGTAGGCCAGGGCCTCGTCGACCTGCTGTTCCACGATGACGACCGCGATGCCGGTCTGCCGGCTCATCTCGCCGAAGGCGCGCAGCAGGTCCAGGCGGATCAGCGGCGCCAGGCCTTCGAGGGGCTCGTCCAGCAGGATCAGCCGGGGCTGGCCCAGCAGGGCGCGCGCCACCGAGAGCATCTGCTGCTCGCCCCCCGAGAGCTGGGCACCCCCGTTGCGGCGGCGCTCGGCCAGGCGCGGGAACAGTTCGTAGGCCTCGTTGAGCGCGGCGCGCGGGCGGTGCTTGAGGCCGGCGAGCAGGTTCTCCTCGACGCTCAGCGAGGGAAACACGTCGCGGGTCTGGGGCACGTAGCCCAGGCCGCGCTGCGCGCGCTGGTGCGCGGACAGCCGCGTGACGTCCTCGCCCTGGAAGGTGATGGTGCCGGCGCGCAGCGGCACCAGGCCCATGACGGCGCGCAGCGCCGTGGTCTTGCCCACGCCGTTGCGCCCGATCATGGCCAGGCGCTCGCCGGCGCCGACCTCGAACGACAGGCCGTTGAGCACCGTCGTGGGGCCGTAACCGGCCGTGGCGTCTTTGACTTCAAGCATGCCGTGTCGCCTCTCCATGGCCCAGGTAGGCCGCGCGGACCAGGGGGTCGCGGCGGATCTCGTCCGGCGTGCCGTCGGCCAGCACCGCACCCTCGGCGAGCACCAGGATGCGGCTGGCGAAGCGGAACACCAGGTCCATGTCGTGTTCGATGATCAGCACCGCGAGGTCCCGCGGCAGGGCATCGAGCGCGGCGAGCAGGCGCTCGCCGTCGCCCTTGGGCACGCCGGCCATGGGCTCGTCCAGCAACAGCACCTGGGGCCGCAGCGCCATGGCCAGCGCCATCTCGATCAGGCGTTGTTCGCCATAGGCCAGGTCCTGCGTCGGCGTGGCGGCCTGCCCTTGCAGGCCGAAGCGGGCCAGCAGCGCCCGGGCCTCGGCCTGGAGCGCGGGGAAACTGTCGATGCCGCGCCAGAAGCACCCGCCGAGCCCTTCGCGCTCGAACAGGGCGAGTTCGATCTGGCGCTGCACCGGGAAGTGCGGCGCCAGCGTGGTGATCTGGAAGGTGCGGGCCAGGCCGGCGCGCACGCGCTGGGCCTGGCTCAGGCGAGAGACGTTCTCGCCGCGCAGCCAGATCTCGCCGCTGTCGGCGGGGAACACCCCGCTGATCTGGTTCACCAGCGTGGTCTTGCCCGCGCCGTTGGGGCCGATCAGGGCCAGGCGGTCGCCCGGCGCGAGCTGGAAGGAGACGTCGCGCGTCACGTGGATGCCGCCGAAGCGCTTGTCCAGGTGGCGCAGTTCGAGCAGGTGGCTCATGGGCGGCCTCCCCAGCGGTTGCGCAGCCAGGCCACGGCCTTCGCGGGCGAGACCAGCACCACCAGCATCAGCAGGCCACCCACCACGAACAGCCAGTGGTAGGGGTTGATGGAGGCCGCGGTGTGGTGCAGCACCAGGAACACCGCCGCGCCCACCAGGGCACCGCTCAGGCGCCCGGCGCCGCCCAGGATCAGCATGACCAGGGCCTCGGCGGAGAGGGAGAACGACAGGCTGTCCAGGCCCACCACGGCGGTGGTCTGCGCGGAGAGCGCCCCGGCCGCGCCGGCCAGCGCGCCCGCGGCGGCGTACATGCCCCAGAGGCGGCGGTAGACCGGCGTGCCCAGGGCGGCCATGCGGGCGCGGTTTTCGTGGATGCCGCGCACGGCCATGCCGAACGGCGAGTCCACCAGGCGGCGCGCGGCATAGAAGCAGACCACCAGCACCGCCAGCGCGTAGAACGCGGCCAGCCGGCCTTCGAGGTCGAATTGGAACTGCCCCAGCAGCGGGCCCATCACGTAGCCCGAGAGGCCGTCGTCGCCGCCCGTCCAGTCGCGCGCCTTGTGCGCCAGCGACAGCACCATCTGCGCCACCGCCACGGTAAGCATGAGGAAGGTGAAGCCCTGGTAACGCAGCAGAAAGGCCCCGGTCGCCGCCGCGAGCACGGCGCCCGCCAGCACGCCGACGGCCAGGCCCACCAGCGGGTCGGGCATCACGCGCAAGGCGAACACGCCCGCCGCGTAGGCGCCCACGCCGAACATCGCGGCGTGTCCCAGGGTGGCCAGGCCGGCGATGCCCACCACCAGGTCGAGCGACAGCACGAAGAGGCCCATGATGAAGATGCGCGTCAGCAGCCCGAGTTGGTCGGGCAGCATCAGGCAGGCCGCCAGGCCCAGCGCCAGCATCACCAGCGGCGCGCGCCAGGCCGGCGCGCAGCGCGGCGAGGCGGCATCGCCGCCACCGTCTTGCGGGCTGGCGAGGGCGCGCGTCTTGAACAAGGACAGGGCGTTCATCGTTTCAACAGTCCGTTGGGACGCCAGGCCAGGAAGAGGGCCATGGCGGCGAAGAAGAAAAGGCTGCCCCAGTCCGAGGCCAGGTACTTGCTCGCGGTCTCGATCAGGCCGAGCACGATGGCCGCGCACAGCGAGCCCGCGATGCTGCCCATGCCGCCCACGGCCACGACGACCAGCACCAGCACCAGGTACTTCAGCGCGTAGTAAGGCTCCAGCGGCATCACCTCCGCGCCCAGCACACCGCCCAGGCCGGCCATCGCCGCACCGGCGGCGAAGGTCAGGCACTGCACGCGGCGGATCGGAATGCCCAGCGTCGAGGCCGTGCCCGCGTGGTCCACCGCCGCGCGCAGCCAGATGCCGAAGCGCGTGCGCGTCACCGTGAGCGCGGCCAGCACGGCCACGGCCAAGCCCACGCCGATCACGAGCAGGCGCTGGGCCGGCAGGGTGCGGAAACCCAGGTCCACCGAGCCCGACAGCGAGGGCGGCAGCTGGACCATCTGCACCTGCGGGCCGACCAGGGCATTGGTCGAGGCGATCAGCACGAAGGTCAGGCCGATCGTGAAGAGCACCTGGTCCAGCTCCTTGCGCTGGTACAGGTGCCGCAGGACCAACGCTTCCAGCAGCGCGCCCAGCAGGCCGGTGGCCAGCACCGCCAGCGGCACGGCGATCCAGAAGCTCCACTGGAGCTCGCGCGTCAGCAGGGCCACGCAGTAGCCGCCCACCATGGCGAAGGCGCCATGGCTGAGGTTCACGAAGCGCATGAGCCCCAGCGTGACCGACAGGCCCACGGCGATGACGAACAGCACCATGCCGTAGGCCAGGCCGTCGATCAGGATGTTGGAGAACGTGATCACGTCGCTTCGTCCATCAGCCGCCGCATCAGGGGTTCAGGCCGTGATCGGTCTGCGGTCCGAAGCTCTGCACTTCCTTGTTGACCAGCACGCCGCCCTCTTTCTCCACCTTGCGCAGGTAGACGTTCTGGGTGATGTGGCGCGTCTTGGCGTCGATGCGCACCGGGCCGCGCGGGCTCTCCCACTGCAGCTCGCGCGCCGCGGCCAGGGCCTTGGCGCCGTTCTTCTGGCCGCCGGTGGCCTCGATCATCTTGTGGATGACGTGCATGCCGTCCCACGCGCCGACCGAGGCGTAGTTGGCCACCGCCGCCGGGTTCTGCTTCTTCAGCGCGGCGACGAAGGCCTTGTTCGCCGGCGAGTCGTGCGCGCCGGAATAGTGGAACGCGGTCGTGAGGCCGAGCGCCGAGTCACCGAACTTCTGCAGGTCGAACTCGTCCGTTTCCGAGGTGCCCAGGAACTGGATGCCGGCCTTGGCCAGGCCGTTCTCGTTGTAGGCCTTCACGAAACCCAGGTTCGGCGGGCCGCCCGGCAGGAAGGTGTAGACCGCCTGCGCGCCGCTGGCGCGGATGCGCTGCGCGAACGGGCCGAAGTCCGTGGTGGCGATGGGCATGCGGATGGTCTCGACCACCGTCCCGCCCTGCTTGACGAATTCGCTCTTGAACGCCGCTTCACCGTCCAGGCCCGGGCCGTAGTCCGTCACCGCCGTCACCACCTTCTTGATGCCCTGCTTGGCGGCCCACTGGGCCAGCGGCACCGTCACCTGCCACAGCGTGTAGCTGCTGCGGATGAAGTACTCGGACTTCTCGGTGATCGACGAGGTGGCCGCGTTGAAGATGACCGTGGGCGTCTGCGACTGCTGGATCAGCGGCGCGACCGCCAGCGCGTTGGGCGTGAAGACAAAACCGCCCAGGTAGTCCACCTTGTCCTTGACGATCAGCTCCTGCGCCAGCACCCGCGTCTGCGCGGGGTTCGGGCCGCCGGTGTCGCGGTAGACGAACTCCACCGACTTGCCCGCGAGCTTGCCGCCCTGGCTGGCCACATAGGCCTCCGCGCCGGCCTTGAACAAGGTGCCGTAGTGCGCGAACGGGCCGGAGAACGGGCCGATGACGCCCACCTTGATCGCCGGGTCCTGCGCGTGGACGGGCGCGGTGGACAGGACGGCGGCCGCCAGGGCCGTGCCGCAGAGAACGCGTCGTGAGATGGACATGGGTGTCTCCTGGTTGTTGCGCCACTCGGGGGAAATGGCATCGGTGTTGATGGTCCGAATTATGGTTGCATTGCCAACCAGTTGCAATATCAACCAAATACGGGTTTACCCTGAACAGCGTTCGGCGGACCGGCTAAGCTCGCCGCCATGCCCCTGATGAACTACCTGCTTTTTGACGCCAGCGACGACGGCGAAGGCACCGGCACCTGGGACGCCATGGCCAGCGTGCGCGCCGCGCAGCTGCCCGACGTGATGACCGAGGTGCGCGCCGTGCTGGACTGGGCCGAGGCCCACGCGCCGGGCCCGCGCGGCCCGCTCGACGAGGGCGGCGCGTGGGACGCCGACGAGCAGGTGCGGGCGGACGGCGAATGGACCACGGTGACGCTGACGGTCACCGGCCCCTGGGGCTGGGGCGAGGCCCTGCTGGCGCACTTCGCGCCAGCCGATTGAAGACCCCGCAGCGCTAGCGCGCCTTCGCGGGCGCCAGCACGGGCTCGAGCCGGCCTTGCGCCATGAGTTCGTCGAACCACACGCGGTAGCCCGCGTCGCTGGGGTGCAGGCCATCGGCCGCGTTGAGCTCAGGCCGCTGGGCGAACGGGTCGTCCGCCTTCTCCTTGAACAGGTTCACGTACACCGCCCCGTGCCGCGCCGCGGCCTCGCGCACGAAGCCATGCATCGACCGGGCGCGCGAGCTCATGAGCCAGGACACCGGTGCGAAGAAAAAGGGCGCGTTGCCCACGTTGCCCGCCGGCATGAGCAGCACGCGAGTGCCGCGCGCGTGGGCGAGCACGGCCACGCGCTCGATGTCGGCGCGCACGCCGTCGAGCGCGCGCAGCCGGATCACGTCGTTGCCGCCGGCCTGCACCAGCACCAGGTCGTGGCGCGCGGTGGCGGCCTCGAGTTGGCCGATCACCTGGGCGAAGGTCGCGCCATCGCTGGCGCGGTTGTCGATGTGCAGCCTCGGGTAGGCCTGCGCCAGCAGGCCGGCCAGGCTGTGCCGTGGGTCGCTGGCACCGGTGCCCACGCCGGTGCTGTCGCCCACGATGAGCAGGCGCAGCGTGGCGTCCGCCGGGGCCTGCTGCAGCGGCTCGCTGCGCTGGGCCAGCTCCCGGGCCTGGCCCATGCGCCAGACCGCGCAGCCCGAGGTCGCGAGCAACACCACCAGCAGAACGGCGATGAGGGTGGGCAGCACGGGCCAGGACGGGGAACTCATGCGGCCCAGTCTATGCCCCGGCGTCGCTGGCGCGTCAACGGCCCGGATTTGGCCCTTCGCGGCGCCGCGACAATAGCGGGTTGCCCCATGTTCATTTCCCGACGCGCAGGAGACGCTTTCCGATGATCCATACCCACAAGGCCCTGGGCGGCATGGTGGTCGCACCCCACCACCTGGCGGCACAGGCCGGGCGCGATGTGCTGCGCGACGGTGGCAACGCGGTCGAGGCCATGGTGGCCGCCGCCGCGGCCATCGCCGTGGTCTACCCCCACATGAACGCCATCGGTGGCGACGGTTTCTGGCTGATCCACGAACCCGGGCAGCCGGTGGTGGCGATCGACGCCAGCGGACCGGCCGCCGCGCTGGCCACGCGCGGCTTCTATGCCGGTGCGCAGGAGATCCCCGCGCGCGGCCCCACCGCCGCGCTCACCGTGGCCGGCACCCTCGGCGGCTGGGCCGAAGCGCTGAACCTGGCCGCGCCCTGGGGCCAGGCCCTGCCGCTGGCGCGCCTGCTGGCCGACGCGATCCGCCACGCGCGCGACGGCGTGGTGGTGAGCACCAGCCAGTCCGCCCTGACCCGGCAGAAGCTCGACGGCCTGAAGGACGCGCCGGGCTTCGCCGCCACCTACCTCGTGGACGGCCAGCCGCCCGAGCCCGGCCACCTGCTGCGGCAACCCGCGCTGGGCCAGACCCTGGCCACGCTGGCCGAACGCGGCCTGGACGACTTCTACCGCGGCGAGCTGGGCCGGCGCATCGGCGCCGAGCTGGAGCGCCTGGGCAGCCCGCTGCGCACCACAGACCTCGCGGCCTACCGCGCGAAGCGGGTCCAGCCGCTCGCGGTGCGCCTGAAGGACAGCACGGTCTACAACCTGCCGCCGCCCACGCAGGGCCTGTCGGCACTGATGATCCTCGGCCTGTTCGACCGCCTGGGCGTGAGCGAAGGCGAGGGCTTCGAGCACCTGCACGGCCTGGTGGAGGCCACCAAGCGCGCCTTCCGCGCGCGCGACCGCGTGGTGACCGACCCGGGGCGCGTGCCGACCGACCCGCAAAGCCTGCTGGAGGCCGCCTCGCTGGACACCCTGGCCGCGCAGATCGACCCGCGCCAGGCCCTGCCCTGGCCCGACCCGGCCGCGCCGGGCGACACCATCTGGATGGGCGCGATCGACGCCCAGGGCCGCTCGGTCAGCTTCATCCAGAGCGTGTACTGGGAATTCGGTTCGGGCACCGTGCTGCAGGACACCGGCATCTGCTGGCAGAACCGCGGCACCAGCTTCTCGCTCGACCCGCAGGCGCTCAACCACCTCGAGCCGGGCCGCCAGCCCTTTCACACGCTCAACCCCTCGCTGGCGCTGTTCGACGACGGCCGCGTGATGCCCTACGGCACCATGGGCGGCGAAGGCCAGCCGCAGACGCAGGCCGCGGTGTTCACGCGCTACGCGCGCTTTGGCCAGCCGCTGCAGCAGGCCGTGAGCGCGCCGCGCTGGCTGCTGGGACGCACCTGGGGCGACAAGAGCACCACGCTCAAGCTGGAGAGCCGCTTCAACCCGGCCCTGGTGCAGGCCCTGCGCGACGCCGGCCACGTGATCGAGGAACTGCCCGAGGCCTTCAGCGACACCATGGGCCACGCGGGCGCGCTGGTGCGCCACCCCGACGGGGTGATCGAGGGCGCGGCCGACCCGCGCAGCGACGGCGGCGTGGCGGCGCTGTGAGGGCCGTCGAGAGCCCCGGCGCGGATGAGCGCCTGATGTTCATCGACCTGCTCAAGGCCGTGGGCTCGCAGCTGATCGTGCTGCACCACCTCGCCTTCTACGGCCCCATGTCGGACTGGACGCACCGGCTCGCGCCCGAGCTCGTGACCTGGTTCAGCCAGGACGCGCGCATGGCGGTGCAGGTCTTCCTGGTGGTCGCGGGTTTCCTCGCGGCGCGCAGCCTCGCGCCCGACGGCGTGCTGCGCACCGCCTCGCCGCTGGGCCAGGTCGGCCAGCGCTACGTGCGCACCGCCCTGCCCTACATCGCCTCGCTGCTGATCGCCATGCTGTGCACCGAACTGGCCCGCCTGTGGATGGCGCACGACTCGCTTTCCGCGCCGCCCGGGCTGTGGCAGTTCGTCTCGCACGCGCTGCTGCTGCACACCCTGCTGGACGTGGACTCGCTCTCGGCCGGCGTCTGGTACGTGGCGATCGACTTCCAGCTCTACGCCCTGCTGCTGGGCCTGCTCTGGCTGGCGCGCCGCCAGCACGCGGCCGGCGCCTGGGCGCAGGCGCTGGTGGTGGTGGTGGTGGCGGCCTCGCTGCTGCACTTCAACCGCGAGAGCGACTGGGACAGCTGGGCGCTGTACTTCTTCGGCGCCTACGGCCTGGGCGCGCTGACCTGGTGGGCCACCCACAGCGACGAGGCCTGGCGCAGCGGCCGCTGGCTGCTCGGCGCCCTGGTGGCGATGACGCTGCTGGCGCTGGCGATCGACTTCCGCGAGCGCATCGCGCTGGCGCTCGCGGTGTGCCTGGCGCTGGCCTGCTCGCAGCGCCAGGGCTGGCTGTTCACCTGGCCGCGCAACCGCGTGGTGGCCTACCTGAGTCGCATCTCCTACGCGGTGTTCTTGCTCAACTTCCCCATCGCGCTGGTGGTCAACGCGCTGTTCACGCGCTACGGCAGCGCCGACGCCGAGGTGCAGACGCTCGGTGTGCTGCTGGCCTGGCTCGCGTGCAACGTGGCGGGGGCCCTGTTCCACCACGCGGTGGAACAGCCGCTGGGCCGCCTCGGGCGCCGGCGCGAGCCGGCCCTGCCCGGGACGGCGCCGCTCAGCGCCCGGTGAAGCGCGCGGCGCGCTTGGCCTGGAAGGACAACACGCCTTCGCGCGCGTCCTCGCTGTTCGCCAGGCGCCGCTGCGTGGCCTCGAATTCGTCGGCCGCCGCCGTCGGCCCTTCCTCCACCGCCTTGAGCGCGTTGAGCCGCGTGGCCACCACCGCCAGCGGCGCCTGCTGGGCGATCGCCTGCGCGATGCGCAGGGCCTCGTCGAGCTCGCCGCCGGCGGGCACCACGCGCTGCACGAAGTGCAGCCGCAGCGCCTCGGCGCTGTCGAACACGTCGGCGGTCAGCAGGTGCAGCAAGGCGTTGCCCAGGCCCGCGCGCTCGGCCATGCGCAGCGTGGCGCCGCCCGTAGCCATGATGCCGCGCTGCACCTCCAGCTGCGAGAAGCGGCAGTCGTCGGCCGCGACCACGATGTCGGCCGCCAGCATGAGCTCGATGCCCAGCGTGTAGGTGATGCCCTTGACCGCGACCACCATCGGCTTGGTGCGCCGACGCAGGCCGGGGCGGCCCAGGTTGAGCGGGTCCACCAGGCCCTCGGCGATGGCGCGTTCGCCGCGCTGCATCAGTGGCGCGAAGCTGGGCAGGTCCAGCCCGGCGGTGAAGTGGTCGCCCTCGGCGTGCAGCACGCCCACGCGCAGCGCGGGGTCGTCGTCGAGCCGGGTGTAGGCCTCGGCCAGCGCCTGCAGCATGGCCGGCGTGAAGCCGTTGCGCTTGACCGCGCGGTCGATCGCGATCAGCAGCACGGGGCCTTGCACCTCGGTGCGGATGCGGCCTTCGGAAGGGGTGGGGTCGGCGCTCATGCGGCCCATGGTAGCCACGCGCGCACCAACGGGCTGTCGCCTGCGCACGGCGGCACACCGTGCATAATTGCGAATAACTCTCATTTACATACCTTCCCATCCGTGGCCACGCACTACTACGCCGAGCTGCTCAACTACTTCTCGCGCGCGCTCCAGAACCGGGAAGCGGCGGCCGACGTGGTGCAGGAGAGCTACGCCCGCGTGCTGGGCATGGACGGCCAGGCGCTGGTGCGCGACATGCGCGCCCTGCTGTACCGCACGGGCAAGAACATCGTCATCGACGACGCGCGCCGCCGCCGGGTGGAGGCCGGCATGCTGGAGACGCTGGGCCTGATCCACCGCGACGAAGCGCCCTCGGCCGACCGCATCGCCAGCGCGCGCCAGCAGCTCTCGCGGCTGGCCGTGCGGCTGGCCACGCTGCCGCGCCGCCGCCGCGAGGCCTTCATCCTGGTGCGCGTCTATGGCCACACGCACGCCGAGGCGGCCGAGCACCAGGGCGTGAGCGTCGAGGCGATCGAAAAGCACGTGGTGCGCGCGGTCTGCGACCTGATGGACCTGGCCACGGCACACGCCGCCTGAGCCGATGCCCGCCACCCGCACCCCTCCTCAGGCGCCCGCGGCCTCGCCGCGCGCGCAACTCGAACACGCCCTGCTGCTGATCGCCCGCGTGCACGGCGGCGACGCGCGCACCGCCGAGACCGCGCGCGAGGCCCTGGCGCGCTGGCGCAGCGCCCACCCGGCGCACGAATCGGCCTACGGCGCCGCGCGCGCCGGCTGGGACGCCACCAGCGCCGACGCCCTGCGCGGTGAGCTGCCTCTGCCGGCCTCGCACCAGGAGCGCCTGCGCGCCGGCCGGCGCAAGGCCCTCTCGGTGCTGGGCCTGGGCGCCCTCTTCCTGGGCGCGGGCACACTGGCGCGCTGGCACTGGCGGCAGGCGCTGCACGAGGTGGCGCTGCAGACGCCGCGCGGCCAGATCAAGACCACCACCCTGCCCGACGGCAGCGGCCTGGCGCTGGACGCCCACACGCGCGTGCGCATCGCGCTGTACCGCGACCGCCGCGAGGCCTGGCTGGACGAGGGCGAGGTGCAGTTCAGCGTGGCGGCCGACGCGGACCGCCCCTTCCTCGTCATGACGCGCTGGGGCCAGGTCCGCGTGCTGGGCACGGTGTTCACCGTCGAGGCGCGGCAGCCGCGCATGCGCGTGGCCGTCTCGCAAGGCCGCGTGGCGGTGTGGGCCGGTCCCCTGCCCGAAGGCGGCGTGGGCGCCGCGCTGGCCCGGCCGGTGGACACCGTGCTCGGCGCCGGCCAGGCGGTGCTCACCGAGGCGCAGGCCCTGGGCCCGGTGCACCCGGTGGCCACGGCGGAGATCGCCGCCTGGCGCCAGGGCTGGCTGGTGTTCGACAACACCCCGCTGCCCCAGGCCGTCGCGCGCTGGAATCACTACCTCGGCGCGCCGCTGCGGCTCGACGACGACCCGGCGCTGGCGCGGCTGCGGCTGACCGGCAGCTTCCCGCTGCGCTCGCCGGGCGTGTTCGTCGACAGCCTGCCCGCCAGCCTGCCGGTGCGCACCGAGCGCCTGGCCGACGGCGGCGTGCGCATCGCCGCCGCGCGGCGCTGAAAAAAATTGTCCGGTTCCGGGCGCGGGCCGCGTCTTCACAGCAGACCACCCTGCTGAAAGGACCTTTTTCCATGCCCCGTTCCCTGCCCTCCGCCCCGCGCCGCTGGCGCGCCACCGTGCTGGCCTGCGCCGCCGCCCTCGCCACCCTGGGGGCCCCCGCCGCCCTGGCCCAGGGCGCCTCGTCGGCCGCCCTCGCGGCGCCGCACGCCTTCAACCTCGGCGCGCAGCCGCTCGGCCAGGCCCTCAATGCCCTGGCCCGGCAGGCCGGCGTGGCGATCTCGGTCAACGCCGAACTGGTCGCCGGCAAGTCGGCCGCCGCGCTCAGCGGCACCATGAGCCTGCGCGAGGCGCTGGAGCGCGTGCTCGCCGGCAGCGGGCTGGACGCCCACCTGGAAGGCGGCAGCGTGGTGCTGCGCCCGGCCTCGGCCTCGGCCGCGCCCGCGGCCGACCGCGCGCTGCGCGAGGTGCGCGTGGTGGCCGAGCGCACCAGCCCCGGCACCTTTCGGCTCGACGGCGAGCCCGGCCCGGTCGAACCCGGCATCGTGACCGCGCGCACGCTGGAACGCCACGCCGCGAACGACCTCGAGGACGTGTTCGCCAGCCAGCCCGAGATGGCCGTGGGCGGCGGCCACGCGATCGCCCAGAAGATCTACCTGCGCGGCGTCGAGGACACGCTGCTCAACGTCACCATCGACGGCGCGGGCCAGGTGGCCCAGGCCTTTCACCACACCGGGCGCGTGCAGCTCGAGCCCGAGCTGATCAAGCGCGTCGAGGTGCGCCCCGGCACCGGCGACGCCACCGCCGGCCCGGGCGCGCTCGGCGGCGTGGTGCGCTTCGTCACCAAGGACCCGGAAGACCTGCTGCGCGAAGGCCAGTCGGTGGGCGCGCTGCTCAAGGGCAGCTACTTCAGCAACTCGGAAGGCCTCAAGCTGCACACCAGCGTGTACGGCCGCCTCGCCGAGAACTGGTCGGCCATGGCCGCGCTCACCGACCAGGACTTCAAGGACTACCAGGACGGCGCGGGCCGGCGCGTCGCCAACACCGGTTCGCAGCAGGCGCTGGGCTTCTTCAAGCTCGTGGGCAAGCTGGCCCAGGACCACACCGTGCGCCTGAGCTACGACCGGCACGAGGACGAAGGCCTGCGCACCCAGCGCCCGCAGTGGATCGCGAGCAGCTTCAACCGCGCCTACCCGCTGCAGAGCGAGCGCGAGACCTGGAACCTGGGCTACACCTACCGCCCGGCGTCCAACCCGCTGTTCGACGTCGCCTTCAACCTCTACCAGACCGACACCGACATCGAACAGAACGTGATCGGCCGCTGGGGCCGCTACCGGGGCAGCATCGAATCCACCGGCTTCGACCTGCGCAACACCTCGCACCTGGAGCGGCACGAGATCACCTACGGCGTGGACCACCGCAAGGACCGCAGCAGCGCCGGCCCGGCCACCAACCCCACGTCCGAGCGCGAGCGCGGCGGCGTGACCGGCTTCTACGTGCAGGACCGCATCACCCTCACGCCCGAGCTCACGCTCGACCTCGGCGCGCGCCACGACCGCTACACGCTCAAGGACACCAACGGCCTGTCGTTCAGCCACAGCGGCACGAGCCCCAACGCCAGCCTGCGCTACGCCGTGACCCCGCAGCTGGCCCTGCTGGCCGGGCATTCGCGCGCGCTGCGCGGCCCCAAGATCCGCGACGCCTTCAAGCTCGACACCATCACCAACGACCCCAACATGCGGCCCGAGCGCGCCCGCACCTCGGAGCTCGGCTTCGAGTACACGCGCAGCGCCTGGCGCTTCAACGGCAAGGTCTACGACACCACCATCCGCGACGTGATCGCCGACCCCATCGGCAACCCCGCGCGTTATTTCAACGTGGGCGAACTGCGCTCGCGCGGCGCGCTGCTGCACACCACCTACGACTGGAAGCAGGTGCAGCTCGGCGCCGGCCTGCACCACAACCGCGCCACGCTCAACGGCCAGCGGCTCAACGTGTACGACCACAACGGCCTGGGCGCGAGCATGGGCAACACCCTCACCACCAGCGTGGACTGGCGCGTGACCCCGCGCGTGGACGTGGGCTGGGCCGGCCGCTTCGTGCAGGGCATCGGCTCGCTGGACACACCGGTGGGCCGCGTGCGCAAGCCCGGCTACGCGGTGCACGACCTCTACGCCAATTGGCGCCCGACCGGTCGCGACAGCTTCACGCTGACCTTCGCGATCAGCAACCTGTTCGACAAGGACTACCTGGATCACGCGAGCAACGAGGACTTCCAGCGCATCCCGGGCTATGAGGGCATCGTGGGCTCGCGCGAACCCGGCCGCGAACTGCGGCTGACCGCGACCCTGCGCTTCTGATGCCGGTCGGCCTGCGCAACGGCCTGGTGTGGCTGCACCGGTACGTGGGGCTGGTGATGGCGGCCTTCCTCATCCTGGCCGGCCTCACCGGCGCCGTGCTGGCCTGGTACCACGCCTTCGACGCGGCGATCAACCCGCAGTGGCTGCGCGTGGTGCCGCCGTCGGCCGGCGCGCAGCCGCTGCCGGCCCTGGTGCTGCGCGACCAGGTGCTCGCGCGCCATCCGCAGGCCGAGGTCAACTTCGTGCCGCTCACGCAGCCCGCCGGCGCGCCGGCCGTGTTCTTCATCGAAGGGCCGGAAGACCCGGCCACCGGCCGCCACCTGCCGATCGAGGAGGACGAGGTCTTCGTCGACCCCTACAGCGGCGAGGTGCTGGGCGGGCGGCGCTGGGGCGACATCACCCAGGGCTGGAGCAACCTCATGCCCTTCATTTACCGGCTGCCCTACCAGGTGGCGCTGGGCACGGTGGGCACCTACGCCTTCGGCATCATCGCGCTGCTGTGGACGCTGGACTGTTTCGTGGGCGCGGCGCTCACCCTGCCGCGCTCGCGCGGCACACGCGCCGACACGCGGGCGACCGGCTGGTGGACGCGCTGGGCACCGGCCTGGCGGGTGCGCTGGGCGCAGGGCCGCTACAAGCGCTGGTTCGACCTGCACCGCGCCGGCGGCCTCTGGCTCTGGGCCTGGATGTTCGTGTTCGCCTGGTCCAGCGTGGCCTTCAACCTGCGCGAGGTCTACTACCCCACCATGCACAGCCTGGCGGGCACGCAGGAGCGGACCGAAGCGCCGGCCGTGAAACCCGTGCCGCGCGAAGAACCCGCCATGGGCTGGCACGCCGGGCTGGCGCAGGGCCGCGCGCTCATGGCCGAGCTCGCGCGCGAAAAAGATTTCAACGTGCTCAACGAAGAGCGCCTGTCGTACAGCCCCCACCGGGGCAGCTTCCACTACCGCGTGCGCAGCGACCGCGACATCCGCGACCGGCGCGGCACCACCTCGCTGGACTTCGACGCCGCCACCGGCGCACGGTTGGGCAGCTACGTGCCCACCGGCGAATCGGGCGGCGACACCTTCACCACCTGGCTGCTCGCGCTGCACATGGCCGACGTGTGGGGCCAGCCCTTCAAGCTCGCCGTGTTCCTGCTCGGCCTGGCCAGCGCGGGGCTCAGCGGCACGGGCGTCTGGATCTGGTGGAAGAAGCGGGCCGGCCGGCAGACCGCGGCGCGCCAGCGCCAGGCCCAGCGCTGACGCGGCGGCGCGGGGCGAGTACCCTATGCGCCATGTCCGCCCCCACGATCGACCCCGGCCGCTGCCCGCTCTGCGGCGCCGACAACCGCTGCGCGATGGAAATCCAGCGCGAGACCGGTGAACCCCAGCCGCCCTGCTGGTGCGTGGACGCGACCTTCAGCCCCGATCTGTTCAAGCGCATCCCCGAGGCCGCGCGCGGCCAGGCCTGCATCTGCGCGGCCTGCGTGGCCCAGGCCCTGCGCGCCGCGCGCGAAGCGGCCGGCTAGGGCTCGCGCGGCGGTTGGTCCGCCTCGGGCGGCGGCACCAGCGGCGGCGCGGGCGCCGCGCTCAGGCTGTGCAGCCACTCGCGCCAGATCGCCACCAGCAGCGCCATCAGCACCGGGCCCACGAACAGGCCGACGAGGCCCATGGTCTTCACGCCACCCACCAGGCCGAAGAAGGTCGGCAGGAAGGGCAGCTTCACCGGCCCGCCCACCAGGCGCGGGCGCAGGGTCTTGTCCACGATGAAGAGCTCGATCGAGCCCCAGGCGAACAGGCCCACGCCGGCCCACAGGTGGCCCGAGCCCACGAGGTAGAGCGAGACCAGGCTGAACGACAGCGGCGCGCCGCCGGGGATCAGCGCCATGAAACCGGTGGCCACGCCCAGCAGCACCGGCGAGGGCACGCCCGCCACCCAGTACGCCACGCCCAGCACCACGCCCTCGCCGATGGCGATCAGGCCCAGGCCGGTCACGGTGGCGCTCACGGTGGCCGGCACCACGCGCGAGAAACGCTGCCATTGCAGCGGCAGGATGCGCTCGCCGATGGTGTCGAGCTGGCCGGCGATGCGCGCGCCGTCCTTGTAGACGAAGAACAGCGTGATCAGCATGAACAGCACCGTCAGCGCGAGGTTGACGGCATCGCCCGTGGCGCTGAGCACCATGCGGTAGATGTTGCCGATGTGCTGGCCGCTGAGCAGCTGGATCCAGTCGCCCAGCGCGTGCGGCTCGCCCAGGTGCTCGCGCCAGTAGGTGGCCAGCGTCTCGCCCACCCAGGGCAGGGCTTCGATCCACTGCGGCGGCGGGGCGCCGTAGCGGTTCACGTCCAGCAGCCAGGCCACCAGCCCACCCGCCTCCTTCAGCGCGTAGTGCAGGGCCAGGCTCAGCGGCACCACCAGCACCACGACCACGACCACCAGGGCCAGGCTGGCCGCCAGCGCGGTGCGCCCGCCGCAGGCGCGCACGCCCCGGCGGTACAGCGGCCAGCTGGCGAACCCGATGATGAGCGCGGCCAGCACCGGCACCAGGAAACCACGGAAGAAGTAGACACCGGCCGCCACGATCAGCAGCAGCAGGCCGCGAATGATCAGTGAAGCGTTCGGGACAGGTGGCATGGAGGGAGAAGGGCGCGGAGAGAGACAAAAAGACCTGGGGCAATATACCCGACCCCCCTACGGTGCCCGATGACACGCGCCCGTTCGCGGTCCGGCCCGCAAAGGCGCTAAGCTTGACCGTCACCACGGCACCCACCCCATGAGCCCACCGCCCGACCACTCCCTGCCCGCTTTGCGCGAACGGTACGGCGAGCGTTACCGCTGGCTGCTGCTGCTTTCGGTGATGGTCGGCACCATGGCGGCCATCATGTCGTCCACCATCATCAACGTGGCCATCCCCGACATGAGCCACCACTTCACGCTCGGCCAGGAGCGCGCGCAGTGGGTCACCTCGGGCTTCATGGCGGCCATGACGGTCTCCATGCTCACCACCCCCTGGCTGCTGGCGCGCTACGGCTACCGGCGCACCTACGTGGGCTGCATGTGCCTGCTGATGGCGGGCGGCATGGCCGGCGGCTTCGCCAACGACTACCCGGTGGTGCTGGCCGCGCGCGTGGCCGAGGGCCTGGCCGCGGGCGTGGTGCAGCCGATCCCGGCCATCATCATCCTGCGCGCCTTCCAGCCGCACGAGCAGGGCCGGGCCAGCGGCATCTTCGGCATGGGCGTGGTGCTCGCGCCCGCGCTCGGGCCCAGCATCGGCGGCCTGCTGGTGGACGGCTTCGGCTGGCGCTCGATCTTCTTCATGGTGGTGCCGTTCTGCCTGGCCTCGCTCTGGCTCGCGCACCGCTTCGTGCCCACCACCTCGCCGGGCGGCGCCGCGGCCAACCCGCAGGGCGGCGGGCTGGACTGGCGCGGCCTGCTGCTGGCCGCCGTGGGCACGCTGTGCCTGCTCAACGGCCTGGTCGAGCTGCACGGCGGCACCGCCACCACGGCCACCCTGCTGCTGGGTGGCGCGTTCCTCGCGCTGCTGGCCTTCGTGGTGCTGGAGCGGCGCACGCTGCGCGCGCGCCGGCACCAGCCCGACCAGGGCACGGACCCGCTCATGAACCTCACGCTGTTCAAGGACCGGCGCTTCGCGATGGGCAGCATCGTGGCCTTCATCTACGGCATCGCCCTGTTCGGCTCCACCTACCTGCTGCCCGTGTACATGCAGAGCGGCCTGGGCCTGTCGGCCTCCCACGTCGGCACCATCCTGCTGCCGGCCGGGCTGGTGCTGGCGGTGGCCATCGCGGTGGTGGGGCGCCTGGCCGACGAGCAGCCCACGCACCGGCTGGTGAGCATCGGCCTGGTGCTGCTCTCCGCGTCGTTCGGCCTCATGGCCACCATCGACCCCAGCCGCCCGGCGCAGATCATCCCGCTGCTGGTCACCTGGGCCATCGTGGGCCGCATCGGCCTGGGCTTCATCCTGCCCTCGCTCAACATCGGCGCCATGCGCGGGCTGGAGCGCGTGGACATCGCACAGGGCGCGAGCGTCATCAACTTCCTGCGCATGCTCGGCGGCGCGGCCGGCGTGAGCCTGTGCGGCATCGTGCTCGAATGGCGCCTGGCCGCGCACGGCGCGCAGCTCACCACCGGCGGCGTGGCCACCCCGGCGCGCGTGGCGGCGTTCGAGGAAACTTTTCTGATGCTCGCGGCCATCTGCGCGCTCGCACTGACCGCCGCGCTGAGACTCAAGGCGGCGCCCAAGGCCCAGGCGTCACAATAAACACCATGTGCCAACTGCTCGGACTCAACTGCGCCACGCCGACCGACGCGGCCTTCAGCTTCACCGGTTTCTGCCAGCGCGGCGGCAAGACCGACCACCACGCCGATGGCTGGGGCATCGCCTTCTTCGAAGGCAAGGGTCTGCGGCTGTTCGTGGACCACCAGAGCGCGTCCGACTCGCCGATGGCCGCCTTCCTGCAGCAGTACCCGCTCAAGAGCCGCAACATCATCGCCCACGTGCGCAAGGCCACCATCGGCGCCGTGGCGCTGGAAAACGCCCATCCCTTCGTGCGCGAGCTCTGGGGCCGCCAGTGGGTGTTCGCGCACAACGGCGACCTGAAGGACTACGCGCCCACGCTGCACAGCCACTTCCGCCCGGTGGGCACCACCGACAGCGAGCGCGCCTTCTGCTGGCTGATGCAGGAACTCGCCAAGTCGCACGCCGGCCTGCCCGACGTGCGCGAACTCACCCTCACGCTGCGCGAGCTGGTGCCGCAGGTGCGCCAGTTCGGCACCTTCAACTTCCTGCTCTCCAACGGCGAGGCCCTGTGGGCCCACTGCAGCACCAAGCTGCACTGGCTGGTGCGCCAGCACCCGTTCGCCCAGGCCACGCTGATGGACCAGGACTGGACGGTGAACTTCGCCGAACTCAACCACCCCGGCGACCGCGCCGCCGTGGTCGTGACCACGCCACTGACCAGCAACGAACAATGGACCGCCTTCGAGCCCAACGAGCTCAAGGTGTTCGTGGACGGCCTGCCCCTGCCGTGATTTCCCGGATGCGCGGGGCCGGGCCCCGGGCTACCATGGTGTTTCCAACATACCCCCAGGGGCATTTCGCCCAGCCCTGGCGGCGCTCGCAACCAAGGAGACACCCATGCAAAGACGACACCTGATGGCCGGTGGCCTGGCCGCCGCGGTCCTGCCCCCGTTCGGATTCGCGCAGGGCCTGGAGAAACCCAAGGTCACGATCGCCGTGGGCGGCAAGAACCTGCTGTACTACCTGCCGCTGACCATCGCCGAACAGCTGGGCTACTTCAAGGCCGAGGGGCTGGACGTGACCATCGTCGACTTCGCGGGCGGCTCGCGCGCCCTGGCCGCGGTGGTGGGTGGCAGCGCCGACGTGGTCTCCGGCGCCTTCGAGCACACCGTCAACATGCAGTTCAAGGGTCAGCCCATGCGCGCCTTCGCGCTGCAAGGCCTGGCACCGCAGATCGTGCTCGGCGTCAACCCCAAGACCATGGGCGGCTACCAGGCCATCACCGACCTCAAGGGCAAGAAGATCGGCGTGACCGCGCCGGGCAGCTCGACCAACGTGATGGTCAACTTCGTGCTCGCCAAGGCCGGCCTCAAGCCCAGCGACGTGAGCATCGTCGGCGTGGGCGCGGGCAACGGCGCGGTGGCCGCGATGCGCGCGGGCCAGATCGACGCCATCAGCAACCTCGACCCGGTCATCACCCTGCTGCAGCGCTCGGGCGACCTCAGGATCATCTCCGACACGCGCATCGTTGCCGAGTCGGCCAAGGTGTTCGGCGGCCCCATGCCGGCGGCCTGCCTCTACGCGCCCCAGCCCTTCCTGGACAGGAACCCCAACACCGCACAGGCGCTCACCAACGCCATCGTGCGCGCCGACAAGTGGATCCAGGCCGCCGGCCCGGGCGACATCATCAAGGCCGTGCCCGAGAGTTACCTGCTGGGCGACCGCGCGGTCTACATCGACGCCTTCATGGCCGCCAAGGGCGCGCTCTCGCCCGACGGCAGCTTCCCGGCCAAGGGCGCGGACACCGCCTTTCGCGCCCTGGCCAGCGTGGACGCCGAACTGGCCAAGGCCAAGCTCGACCTGAACGCCGTCTACACCAACAGCTTCGTGCAGAAGGCCAACGCGAAATACCCGAAGGGTTGATGTGACGAGTCCAGCCGCGATCGACCTGCAGGGCGTGTCCTGCACCTTCATCAGCAAGGACGACCCCGGCCAGCGCTACACGGCGGTGCAGAACGTCACCCTGACCGTGGGCGCGGGCGAGTTCGTGAGCGTGGTGGGCCCCACGGGCTGTGGCAAGAGCACGCTGCTCAATGTCGCGGCCGGCCTGCTCGCGCCCAGCACCGGCAGCGTGCGGGTGTTCGGGCAAGCGCTGCAGGGCATCAACACGCGCGCCGGCTACATGTTCCAGACCGAGAGCCTGATGCCCTGGCGCACCGCCTTGGGCAATGTGATGGCCGGCCTGTCGTTCCGTGGCGTGGCCGAGGCCGAGGCGCGCACCCAGGCCGAGGACTGGCTGCGCCGCGTGGGCCTGGGCGGTTTCGGCGACCGCTACCCGCACCAGATGAGCGGCGGCATGCGCAAGCGCGCCAGCCTGGCGCAGACCCTGGTGCTCGACCCCGACATCATCCTGATGGACGAACCCTTCTCCGCGCTCGACATCCAGACCCGCCAGCTGATGGAGAACGAGGTGCTCGAGCTCTGGGCCGCGAAGAAGAAGGCGGTGCTCTTCATCACGCACGACCTGGACGAGGCGATCGCCATGAGCGACCGTGTGGTGGTGCTCAGCGCCGGCCCGGCCAGCCACCCGATCGGCGAGTTCGCCATCGACATCCCGCGCCCGCGCGACGTGGCCGAGATCAAGACCAGCGCCCGCTTCGTCGAGCTGCACGCCGCCATCTGGGCGGTGATGCGCGAGGAAGTGCTCAAGGGCTACCAGCAACAACTCAAGGCGGCCTGAAGCGACCATGTGGAACCGCATCAAACCCCAGCCCAGCACGTTGCGCCTGTGGCAAGGCGCCCTGCTGGTGGCGCTCATCATGTTCTGGTACCTGATGACCACGCCCGGGCTGGTGCCGCCCTTCATGTTCGACAACGACCGCCAGGCCGCCTTCTTCTTCGGTGAGCCGCTGCGCGTGGCCGAGCGCATCTGGACCTGGTTCGTGCGCGACGCCGACATCTACCAGCACCTGGGCGTGACGCTCACCGAGACCGTGCTGGCCTTCGCCATCGGCGCCATCGGCGGCCTGGCCGGCGGCCTGTGGCTGGCGCTCTCGCCCATGGCCTCGGCCATCCTGGAGCCCTACATCAAGGCCATGAACTCCATGCCGCGCATCATCCTCGCGCCCATCTTCGCGGTGTGGTTCGGGCTGGGCATCGCCAGCAAGGTGGCGCTGGGCGTGACGCTGGTGTTCTTCATCGTGTTTTTCAACGTCTACCAGGGCGTGAAGGAGGTCAGCCCGGTGATCCTGGCCAACGCGCGCATGCTGGGCGCGAGCCAGAAGCAGCTGCTGCGCCACGTGTACCTGCCCAGCGCCACGAGCTGGGTGTTCAGCTCGCTGCACACCTCGGTGGGCCTGGCCTTCGTGGGCGCGGTGGTGGGCGAGTACCTGGGGTCGAGCCAGGGCGTGGGCTACCTGATCCTGCAGGCCGAAGGCAGCTTCGACATCAACACCGTGATGGCCGGCATCGTCGTGCTCACGCTGTTCGCGCTGGCGCTCGACGCGGCCGTGGGCCGGATCGAGAAGCGGCTCATGAAATGGCAGCCGCGCAGCGGCGAGACCGAGAAGCTCTGAGGCCCGGGGTTTATTTCATCCCGGGAGCCGAGGTGCTGTACGAGCGGCGCACCGGCGGGGCGCTGTTCGATGGTGCCGGGTTGTAGCCACCGGCGCTGCTGGAGCGGGCACGCGACGCCTCCTGCTGCTCGAGGTGGGCATTGAAGCGATCCACCCAGTCGTTGGCCTCGGCGCGCAGGGTGCCGATGTCGCGGGACTGATTGCGCCGGTCGCTGCGGGCTTTTTCGAACGCGGCAATGCTCGCGGGCGTGGCAACCGCAGCCACGCGGTCCCAGCTGGCATCCGGCAGGCAGCCCGACGCGGCGTGCACGGAGCAGCGGTAACGCGCCGACCCGGTCACCAGGGCGACGGCCTCGTCGGCATTGAAGTCGCTGCCGCTGGTGTGTCCCATGGCCGCCTCCGTGAACGCGTTCTCGGCCCGGCTCTCCAGACGATCCAGACAGGTCCGGTATTCATCGAGTCCCGTCTTGGCGGCGTTCCATTGGGCCTGGTTCGAGGGCATGGCGCGGTCGAAGGTCCCGCACATCTGGCGCGCCGATTTCGACGAGCGCGCCTCGTCCAGGGCCATCTTCAAGGCAGGCAGGAACATCTGGTCCAACGGCGCCTTGAGGTGGGTCGAAGGCGAGGCCTCGACGCGGGCGCGGGCGGCCTTGTAGGCCCGGTCGACCTCCTCCGGCGTGCGGGCCACCAAGGTGTCGATCTCGGCCAGCGCGGGGCTTTGCGCGTCGAGTTTCGCCACATGCTCGCGCACGCCCTTGAGGCATTCCGTGCGCAGGTTCCTGTCCTGCTGAACCTCAGAACGCAGGTTGGCGGTCAGTTGCACGTCCGTGGGCGACTTCAGCGCGATCGCCACGAACTCCTGATCGGTGACTTCGATGCCGCAGGTGCGCAAGCCCACCTGGGCATACCGCATGGCCTCCTGGGCCTTTTCGGCCGCGGCCTTGGCCGCCAGATCGCGCTCGAGCGGCAACCCGGCATTCACCCACCCGCTGTTGCCCGCGCGCAACCAGTAGAGCTTGCGGTAGCCGGCCTCCACGGCCCGCTGCACGGCGAACACCGACAGCTGGCAGCGGTCATGGTGGCAGTAGAAAAGCATGGGCGTGTCCTTCTCGCCCCCGGTGAACCGCTGAAAGGCTTTGGCGTACGCCTGGCGGATCTCGTCCGAATCACCGGCCACCTGGGGCATTTCGACCAGGGTGCCCGGGATCTTGTCCTGCGTCCGCATGGCCGCGACCACGGCCAGCCCGAGCCCCATCTGCTCGATCATGCAGTGGGCCTCGCGCGGTGAGATGGTGACCGCGCCGGGCACCTGCAGCGGCATGGCGCCTTCGGGGACCGGCGCGCCCTTGGCGACCGCGGCGCGCGCTTCGCGCCCGGGCTGGCACTGCTGCTCCGCCGTGGTCAGCCGATCGCCGCGCGATTGGGCGGCGGCAGGCCCAGCGCTGAACAGCGCGGCAACAAGAACGGCGGCCAGGGGAATGTGCAGTCGCATGGTGCTCCGATCGGGTCGATGGCCCTGTCGCGCCATGGGCGTCGCGCACGGGCAAGGGCGATGCGGCATTTTGTAACAAGCTCATTGCCCCGCTGCCCATCCATTCCGATGAAGTGCGAGAAATGCCACGCTGTGCGGCTTGTGGCGGGCGCTCGAAGCGGCCGTGGGCCGCATTGGGAAGGGGCGACGGGTCAGCCGGCCGGGCGCCCGAAGCAGCGCTGGACGAAGTTCAGGCAACCCGTGCTCAGGCGCGAAAGAAGGCCCGGTCGAAGCACCCTTGGCGGCGGGGACAGCTGTGGCTCGGCATGCACCTGCACCAAGGGCGCGCCCTGGCGAGAGATGAATTTCTGCTGGCTGCCGTTGAGGTCGTCCTGGTCCTTCTTCTCGCCGCGGTTGAGGAGGTTCAGGCGAACGGGGGCCTGGTGGGCGCTGGCGCTTCGGACAACTTCCTGAGCGAAGGCATCTTCTGCCGGCACCTCCCGGACCTTCTGCTCTTCCTGGGCGTCCTCGTAGTTCTTCACCATCTCTTTCGTGAATTCTCTGAATTGCGTGTCTTTCATCAAATCCGTGACCCCGTGCAGGGACGTCCCACCGAGTGGAATGGAAACACTGGACGAGGGGAAGCTGGAGTTCATGGGGTCGTTGCCAGAAAGCTGAAGGGCTTCGACTGGGTGAATCTCATCTCCGAAAAGTTCAGCGCCCCGCGCTTGTAACCAATGCCGCTTCGGGCGCTACCACCTTCGTTTGACACCGTACAATTTTGGACTGTCCACTGCCCGAGCATCCCGGCCATGAACCCAGACCATCCAGGCGCCGACCACCAGACCTGTGACGTGCTCGTGATCGGTGGCGGGCCCGCCGGGTCCACCGTCTCTCCACTGCTGGCCAGCAAGGGCCACCGCGTCGTGATGCTCGAGAAGGCGCACCACCCGCGCTTTCACATCGGCGAATCCCTGCTGCCGGCCAACCTGCCTCTGCTGGAGCGCCTGGGTGTGGCCGACGAGGTGCGCGCCATCGGACAGCACAAGCCGGGCGCCGAGTTCGTCTCGCCGCACCACGCGCACACCCAGACCTTCGAGTTCGCCGACGCCTGGGACAAGTCCATGCCTTACGCCTACCAGGTCAAGCGCGCCGAGTTCGACGAGATCCTGTTCCGCAACGCCGCCCGAAAAGGCGTGGAGGTGCACGAAGGCTGCAAGGCGCGCTCGGTGGAGTTCCTGCCCGACCGCTCGGTGCGCGTGCACGCCGAGCACGACGACGGCCGCACCAGCGTGTGGAACGCGAAATTCCTGGTGGACGCCTCGGGCCGCGACACATTTCTTGCATCCCGTTTCAAGATCAAGGAACGCAACCCGAACCACAACAGCGCGGCGGTCTACGGCCACTTCGCGAACGCGCGCCGCAACACCGGCGAGGCCGAGGGCAACATCACCATCTTCTGGTTCGACCACGGCTGGTTCTGGTTCATCCCGCTCACGGGCGGCGTCACCAGCGTGGGCATGGTGACCTGGCCGTACCACATGAAGACGCGCGCAGGTCGCAGCGTGGAGCAGTTCCTGATGGACAACGTGGCCACCTGCGCGGGCCTGGCGGAGCGCCTGAAGGACGCGCACCGGGTGGCGCCGGTGGAGGCCACCGGCAATTTTTCCTACGCCGCGCAACGCAACCACGGCGATAACTACCTGATGCTGGGCGACGCCTACACCTTCATCGACCCGGTGTTCTCTTCGGGCGTGTGGCTGGCCATGAACGGCGGCGAGCTGGGCGCGCAGACGATCGACACCTGCCTGCGCCAGCCCGCACAGGCGCGCGCGGCGCTCAGGCGTTTCGACCGCCACAGCCGCCACGGACCGAAGGCGTTCTCGTGGTTCATCTACCGCGTGACCAACCCCATCATGCGCGACTTCTTCATGGGCCCACGCAACATCTTCCGCGTGAAAGAAGCCCTGCTGTCCACGCTGGCGGGCGACGTGTATGGCGGCGCGCCGATCGGGCGGTCGATGCTGGCCTTCAAGACCTTGTACCTGCTGGCCAACCTCACCCAGCCGCGCCGCGCGTTCAACGCCTGGCGCAAGCGCCGCGTCAACATCCGGCCCGCGGACGAAACCGCCCTGGCCCGCACGCCGTGAGCTTGCAACACACCATTAGCCGCGTGTTCGCCGCGCCCGCCGACGGCGAGGTGCTGGGCGGCATGTCGATCGGGGAACCGAAAGACCTGGGCCCGATGGCCTGGCCACACCAGCCCCTGCGCGCGCCCGTGCTGCCCGCGGGCGCGCCAGCGGCGCACGAGCACTGGCGCGTGGACGGCCCACTGCGCCAAGGCCGCGACGAAGGCATCCACTGGTGCCGCAACGCCGAACTGCTCTATGGCGTGATCGAGCTGAATGAGGCCGAACAGGCCCCCACCGCCGAGGGCGGCTCGCCGCTGCAGGCGGCGAGCCGAGTGCTCTACGAGCGCCTGTTCCGCCTGCTGCGCGCGCAGGGCACGCCGCACCTGTGGCGGGTCTGGAACTACATGGCCGACATCAACGGCGAGTCGCACGGGCTGGAGCGTTACCGCCAGTTCAACCTGGGCCGCTACGAAGCCTTCGTGCACGCGCAGCGCGAGACCGGCGGCCAGGTGCCCGCGGCCTGCGCCATCGGCGTGGCCGGTGGCCCGCTCTCGGTGGCCTTCCTGGCCGGCCGCTCGCCGGTGGTGCCGCTGGAGAACCCGCGCCAGGTGAGTGCCTGGCGCTACCCCTCGCAGTACGGGCCGCGCGCCCCCACCTTTTCGCGCGCCGCGCTGGCCTACCCGCGCGGGCGCGAGGCGCTGTTCGTCTCGGGCACGGCCAGCATCGTGGGGCACGCCACGGTGCATCCCGGCGATGTGGCCGCGCAGTGCGAGGAGACCGTGCGCAACATCGAGTGCCTGTTGCAGGAGGCCAACCGCGTGGCGCGCTCGGGCCGGCCGTTTTCGTTCACCGGCCTGAGCCACCGCGCCTACGTGCGCCACGTCGCCGACGTGGACACCGTGCAGCGCACGCTGCAGCCGCTGCTGCGCGGCGCTTCGCTGGTGTGCGTGCAGGCCGACATCTGCCGCGCCGACCTGCTGGTGGAAATCGAGAGCCAGGCCATCCACCCGCTGGGGTCGCCATGAGCACGGCGGCGACCCGCCCGACCTCGCTGCTGTGGAGCGTGTACGAGCACCTCGCGATGGTGGTGGGCCTGAGCGCGCTGGCGCTGGTGTGCCTGAGCTGGACGCCACCGGCGCTGGCCCTGTACCCGGTGTTGCCCCGGCCGCTGGGCCGCTGGCTCGGCCGCCAGGCCATCATGCGCGGCTTTCGCCTGTACGTCGGCATCCTGCGCCTGCTGTGCGCCTGCCGCTTCGACCTGTCCGAGATCGATGCGCTGCGCGACCAGGGGCCCATGGTCATCGCGGCCAACCACCCCTCGCTGCTCGACGCCGTGCTGATCACCTCGCGCCTGCCCAACGCGGTCTGCTTCATGAAGGCCGACCTGATGGACAACCCGCTGCTCGGCGCGGGCGCGCGCCTGGCGCGCTACGTGCGCAACGACAACCTGCTCACCGCCGTGCTGAACTGCCGCCGCGAGCTGCAGCAGGGCGCGCAGGTGCTGATCTTCCCAGAGGGCACGCGCACGCGCGGCTACCCGGCGAACCCGATCAACCCGCTCTCGCGCTCCACCGCGCTGATCGCCGCCCGCGCCGAGGTGCCGGTGCAGACACTGATCGTGGAGTTTTCCAGCCCCTACCTGGGCAAGGGCTGGCCGATCTGGCGCCGCCCCCTGCTGCCGCTGACCTGCCGCATCCGCCTGGGCCGGCGTTTCGAGGCGCCACGCAACCCGGGCGCCTTCACGCAGGAGCTGGAAGACTATTTCCGTGCCATGCTCGACCCCTCTTCCCCACCGATGGCGTCGTCCGCCGCCGCCTGATCCATGCCCGTTTCCAGCACCACGCACCTGGTCCTCATTCCCAGCTACAACCCGGGCCGCAAGGTATTGGCCACGGTGCGCGCCGCGCGCGCGCAATGGACGCCCGTGTGGGTGGTGGTCGATGGCAGCACCGACGGCTCGGCCGACTGGCTGACCGAAGAGGCCGACGGCGACCCCGGCCTGCGCGTGCTGGTGCTGCCCGAGAACCAGGGCAAGGGCTCGGCCGTGCTGCACGGCATCACGGTCGCGGCGCAGCAGGGCTTCACGCACGCGCTGACCATGGACTCCGACGGCCAGCACCCCGAAACCCTGATCCCCGACTTCATGGCCGCCTCGCAGGCCGAGCCCGAGGCCATGGTGCTGGGCAAGCCGGTGTTCGGTCCCGAAGCGCCCCTGGTGCGCGTGCTGGGCCGCAAGCTCTCGAACGGCTGGGCCAACCTGGAAACGCTGGGCTTCGGCATCGGCGATTCGCTCTACGGGTTTCGCGTCTACCCGATCGCGCCGCTGATGCGCGTGATGCACGGCACGCGCTTCATGCGCCGCTTCGACTTCGACCCCGAGGCCGTGGTGCGCCTGAGCTGGGCCGGCGTGCGGCCGATCAACATCGACGCCCCGGTGCGCTACTTCACGCCCGAAGAGGGTGGCGTCTCACATTTCAACTACCTGCGCGACAACCTGCTGCTCAGCGGCATGCACACGCGCCTGTTCACCGGCTTCGTGCTGCGCCTGCCCCTGCTGCTCTGGCGGCGCCTGACCGGCTGACAACCACCCCGCCATGAACACCACCGAGATCTTCCTGATCGCCATGGCGATCATCTTCACCGTGCCGTGGCTGATCTGGCGGCTGGGGCGCACCGACTACTGGGCGCCGCTGGTGGTGGTGCAGATCGTCACCGGCATCCTGCTCGGCCCCGGCGTGCTGGGCAAGGCCTTCCCCGAGTACCACGCCTTCGTCTTCAACCCGGCGGTGATCCAGTCGCTCAACGGCATCGCGTGGTGGGCCGTGATGCTGTTCGTGATGATCGCGGGCATCGAACTCGACCTGCGCCAGGCCTGGAAACACCGGCGCGAGAGCGGCATCACCGCCGGTCTGGCCCTGGGCGCGCCGCTGCTGCTGGGCAGCGCGGCAGCGCTGGTGATGCTGGGCATGCCGGGCTGGATGGGCGCGTCCGCGCGGCCCTGGCAGTTCGTGCTCGGCGTGGGCATGGCCTGCGCGGTCACCGCGCTGCCCATCCTGATCCTCCTGATGGAGAAGCTGCAGTTGCTGCGCCAGCCGCTGGGCCAGCGCATCCTGCGCTACGCGAGCGTGGACGACATCGCGATCTGGGGCGTGCTCGCGCTGATCCTGATGGACTGGCAGCGCGTGGGCAAACAGGGCGCCTTCATCCTCGCCTTCGTCGTGCTGAGCTGGGCCTTCCGCCACCTGATGCGCCGCCTGGCCGAAGCCGACCGCTGGGCCGTCGCGCTGATCTGGCTCGCGGTCTGCGCCTTCGGCGCCGACTGGTCGGGCCTGCACTACATGGTGGGCGCCTTCCTGGCCGGTGTGGTGATGGACGCCGACTGGTTCGACCAGGACAAGCTGGACCAGCTGCGCCACCACGTGCTGCTGGTGATTATGCCGGTGTTCTTCCTCTCCACCGGCCTGCGCACCAACTGGGACGTGGGCGGTGCGGCGGTGTTCGGCATGGCGGCCCTGCTGCTGCTGGCCTCGGTCAGTGGCAAGCTGATCGGTGTGCACCTGGCCGGCCGCGTGCTGAAGTGGCCGCCGGGCGAGGCCTCCCTGATCGGCTGGCTGCTGCAGACCAAGGCGCTGATCATGATCATCTTCGCCAACATCCTGCTGGACAAGCAGGTGATCACCAGCGAGACCTTCACCGCGCTGCTGTTGATGGCGGTGGCCAGCACCATGCTCACGGTGCCCATCGTGGAACCCAAGCTGCGCAGCGCTGCGCGCGGCGCCAGCGCGCTGCGCCATCCCTGACGGCTGGCTCAGAACTGCAGGAAGCTCACGCCCGCGCCCAGGCTGGTCTGGCGGAAGTTGTAGTCCGACAGCGTTTCGCCATAACCACTGAACAGCTGCACGTACCAGCGCAGCCCATTGGGTTGGTCGCGCACCACGGGGTAGGTCCATTCGAGCGACGTGCTCCCGCGGTTGCCACCGCGCAGCGTGCCGCGGTGCACCAGCGACGCGGTGTGCACCCCGCTCGCCCAGCCGAGGTTGAACTCCGCCTTGCCCCGGTAGTCGATGAGATCGGGGTTGTTGTCGTTCTCTTCGCGTTCCCGCAGCCGCTTGTTGAGTTTCGTCGTGAAGGTCCAGTTGCCGCGCTCGAAGCCGGCACCGAGGTAGACCCGGTTCCAGCTGCGCGACAAGGGGTCGGACTGCCCGTTCGACTGGTGCGCCAGGCCCAGCTGGGTGAAGCGCCATTGCCAACCCAGCGGCAAGGCGCGGAACTGCGGCGCGGTGGGCACCACGTAGATCAACTCGGGCTGGTAGTCGGTGTTGCGAAAGGGCCGCGAGTCGGCGTGGTTGTAGACCTGCCACATCGTCTGCAGGGTGAAGGCGCCCCACAGATCGGCGCCAGGAAAACCCACGTTCTGCAGGAACTTGGTGCGCAGCGACAGCTGGAATTTCGCCTCTTCCCGGCGATCGTCGGGCGCGGTCACGGCCGCCTGCGTCGGCGACTGGGGCGAGCGGTTGATGCGGGAGGTGACGTGCACGGGCAGCACGTAGTTCGGGTGGTAACCCACGAAATTGAACACACCGCGCTTGTCGGCCGGGTCCAGCTCCCAGAACTTGGCCAGCAGGCTGCTGGAAGACGCCGGTGCGGCCGCCGGGGGCAGCTGCCCGCCCGACTGCGACAGCAGCGAGGGGGTCGGGTCCGCCGTGGCCGCTTCGCCGCCGAACGGTTGCTGCGCCACCGGGGCGACAGGCGCCGGCGCGCGCCCGGCGAGCTTGTCGTAACAGGTCAGGCGATCGGCCGCGGCACCGATGGCGGCGCAGGCCTCCAGCGTGGGGGGAGTCTCGGTCTGCGCCTGTGCGGGCAGGCCCGCCGCGAGGCCGCACAGCAGGATGAACGGGGAGAGGTTTTCAGGTTTCACAGGCAGGCCCTCAGCACATCGCACCGTTGATGGAGATCACCTGCCCACTCACGTAGGCCGCCTTGTCGGACACCAGAAACGCCACCAGCTCGGCCACCTCGTCCGCGCGGCCCGCGCGCTGCATGGGCACCAGGCGCTTGATGGCCTCGGCGTCGAAGGCGCCTTCGATCATGTCGGTCTCGATGATTCCCGGGGCCACCGCATTGACGGTGATGCCCCGGCTGGCGAGTTCGAGCGCGAGCGACTTGCTCGCCGCGTGCAGCGCGCCCTTGGCGGCCGCGTAGTTGACCTGCCCCCGGTTGCCCATGAGGCCGGCGATGGACGAGATGCTCACGATGCGGCCCCAGCGTTTCCGGATCATGGGCATGGTGAGCGGCTGCGTCACGTTGTAGAAGCCGTTGAGCGAGACATCGAGCACGCGGTCCCACTGCTCGCCGCTCATGCCGGGGAACACGGCGTCGTCGTGGATGCCGGCGTTGTTCACCAGGACCTGGATCGCACCCGCCTCGGTCAACGTGGCCAGCGCGGCGGCGGTGGCCACGCGGTCGGTCACGTCGAAGGCCACGGCCTCGGCGCTGCCGCCACTGTCGCGGATGGTCGACGCGATGGCCTGGGCCTTGTCGAGCTGGCGGTTGGCGTGCACGATCACGTGGTGGCCGTCGGTGGCCAGGCGCTGGCAGATCGCCGCGCCAATGCCGCCGCTGCCGCCGGTGACGAGGGCTCGTTTCATGGCTGCGGGTCCTTGTTGGGGTTCAGGGAGTCGGCGTCGAGCACCACGGCCGCGCGCCCTTCGAGCAGGCAGCGGCCGGCGTGGCCCACGGTGAAGCGGTAGAGCACGTTGGAGGCATCGCCCGAGAGGCGCTCGGCGCGCACGTCCAGCGGGCCCGGCAGGTCGTCCAGCCGCTCGGCGTGCAGGCTGACGCCGCGCACGCTGGTGAGGTAACCCTGGCGCGGCGCGGCCTCGGTGCCGGCCACCAGCGCGCCGTGCACCGCCATGGCCTGGGCCGCGTACTCGATGCCATTGGCCGCGCCCAGGCGGCCGTGCGCGCGCAGCGGGTGCGCCGGGTCGGCGTGGCCCACGGCGCGGCACACCACGTGATCGGCCGACCACTCGGTGACGGCGTCGAGCAGGCACATGGTGCCCTGGTGCGGGATGCGGGCCGCGATGCCGGCGTGGTTCAGCGTGGCCGGACTCACTGGCGCACCTTCGCCCTGCGGGCTGCGGTGCGAGCTTGCTTGGGAACGGCCCGGCGCTGCGCTCATGCGGGGTCGATCCGGACCGCGAGCCGCAGGCCGGGCAGGTAGTCGATGCAGACCTCACCGCTGCGGCCTTGCGCCAGGCGCTCCAGCAGCGGCAGCGAACGCAGCGCGGGAATGGTCGCGCGCAAGGGTTCCAGCGTGGCCTGCTCCAGGGGCCGCGCGGGCGCTTCGGTGGTCTGCACGGTGATGCGCGCCAGCGCGTCCGGCGAGGGCTCGCATTCGAGCCGCAGGGACACGCCCGCGCAGTCCGGCACGGGCCGCTTGGCGAACAGGGGTTCGGGGTACTCGCTGTCGTAGGCCAGCAGCAGCGTGGCCTGGCGGTCCAGCACCACCTGGCCGAGCGCGTCGATCAGGCCGGCGCCGAAGCTGCCGTCGTGGGCGCACAGCACCTGGCACGGCGCCATCGACTTCGTGGCGATGCCCCAGTAGCCGGCGGGTGCGTTGTGCACCGAGTTGTGGAAGCGCGTGGGCGAGATGTGGCGGTCGTCGGTGGCGAGCTGCTCGCACAGCGCGTGGCAGTTGTGGCCGTCCGAGCCCGAAGCGCTGAACACCGTGGCCAGGGTGGACACGTCGGCGCCGGCCGCGGCCTCCAGGCCGATGCCCAGCGCGAGCTTGATCACGCGGCTGGCGCGGCGGCGCTCGGCCGGTGGCAGCAGGCTGGGCGTGGGCAGCACCGAGGGCGCGGGCGCCCAGGCCTGCTCGCCGCGCAGCACGGCGCGCGCACTGGGCCAGTCGGGCAGGCCCGGCGCGATCAGGCCGATGCCGGTGATCCAGGCGGTCAGGGGCGCGTTCATGCCTGCGCCCTCCCGAACACCAGGCTGCAGTTGCTGCCCCCGAAGCCGAAGGAGTTGGTGAGCGCGTGGCGCAACGCGGCGGGCTCGCCCTGCAACTGGTAGCGCAGCGGAATGGCGGGATCGCGCTCGCGCGTGCCAGGGCTGCCGGGCACATAGCCGTCGACCAGGGCGAGCGCGCACAGCACGGCTTCCACCGCACCGGCCGCGCCCAGGGTGTGGCCGGTGGCGCCCTTGGTGGACGAACACGGCACGCGGTCACCGAACACGGCGGCCACGGCCTTGCCTTCGGCGCTGTCGTTGGCCGGCGTGGCCGTGCCGTGCAGGTTGATGTAGTGGATGTCGCCCGCGTTCAAGGACGACGAGCGCAGCGCGGCCTCCATGGCCAGTTTCGCGCCCAGGCCTTCGGGGTGCGGCGCGGACATGTGGTGCGCGTCGCTGGACTCGCCCGCGCCCAGCAGCCACACGGCCTGCGCGTCGGGGGTGTCAGCGCCGCGCTCCAGCAGCGCGTAGGCGGCGCCTTCGCCGATGGAAATGCCGTCGCGCCCCGCGTCGTAGGGTCGGCAGGGCTCGGCGGACGTGAGTTCGAGCGAAGCGAAACCGTACAACGTGGTCAGGCACAGCGAGTCCACGCCGCCGACCAGGGCCGCGTCGATCGTGCCCAGCTCGATCTGGCGCGCGGCGGCGGCGAACACCTTGGCGCTGGACGAACACGCGGTGGAGATCGTCATGGCCAGGCCGGTGATGCCCAGGTGTTCGCGCAGGAACTCGCTGAGCGAATACGGGTTGTGCGTGGTGGCGTAGCTGAAGGCGGCGGGCAGCGCGCCGCTGGCGGGGTCGCGCTGGCGGTAGGCGAGCTCGGTCTCCAGAATGCCCGAGGTGCTGGTGCCCATGAAGACGCCGACGCGGCCCGCGCCATGGCGCTGCACGGCGGCGCGCACGCGGTCTTCGAAACCGTCGGCGCGCAGCGCGAGCAAGGCCAGCCGGTGGTTGCGGCAGTCGTAGGCGGCCAGCGCGGCGGGCAGCGCCTGGGCGTCCACGCCCTGAATCTCACCCACCCAGGTCGGCAGTTCCACGGTTTCGAAATGGCAGGGCCGCAGCCCGCTGCGGCCTTGGCGCACGGCCTCGCGGTGGGCATCGAGTCCCACCCCCAGGCAGGTGGTGGCGGTGTAGGCGGACAGCAGAAGGGGCTTCACGGGCAGGGGGCAAAAACGGGGTCGGGCATTGTCTCAGATGGTGGCAGGAAAACCGCCCGCGCTCAGTGCGGTACCCGGCAGACCAGCATCACGTTGGCGAAGGGCTTGCGCCCGCTCATGGGCTCGGTCTCGACCACGAAGCCCAGCTGCCGCAGCTCGGCCACCCAGTCCTGCAGGGTGCGGCAGTACAGGCGCGGCAGGCGGTGCCCGCGCGTGTAGGTGACGAGCCGGTCCACGCCGTTGCAGATGCGGTAGGTCAGGCCCGCGCCCGCGTCGCCGATGCGGGTGAGGAACACGCCCCCGGGCGGCAGCGCCTGGCGGATGCGCGCGAGCACCTCGCGCTGCTGCTCGTGGCTGAAGTAGTGCAGCGCGTCGAGGATGAGGATGGCGTCGGGCCGGCCGAAGTCGACCGCGTTCATGTCGCCCTGCTCCACCCGCACCACCGGGTGCTGCGGGCCGAAGGCGCGCGCGGCGCGGTCCACGTCGCGCTGCATGAGCTCAATGCCGCGCAGCTTCCTGGGCTGTGGCGGCGTCGCCCAGCCCGCCGGCCAGCGACCCTGCTCGTGCAGCCGGCGCGCGGCCAGCAGCCAGGCGAACAGGCTGCCCTGGCCGCAGCCGAGGTCGAGGTAGTGGCCGCCTTCGGGCAGCAGGCCGCGGCGCAGCATCTCGTGGAAGATGCTGTCGTAACCGAGCTTGCCACGCGCGTAGTGGTAGGCGAAGCGCCCGCTGGGGCGGAAGGTCTGGCTGGCTTCGTTGACCAGCAACTGGACGGATTGACGGCTCATGGGCTCAGGGCTTGGTTCAGGGTGACAGGAGGAAGCTGGCGCTCGGCGAGGGTCTGCAGCAGGCGCGGCAGCACCACGAGGATGACAGGTTCACCGGCGGGGGTGCGGGCGCAGTGGCCGTCGTGCATCAGCACGATGTCGCCCGGGCCCAGGTGTTGCGAGAGGCGCTGGAACACGCGCTCGGGGTCGCCGGTGCGGGTGTCGTAGGCGCGGCGCGTCCAGGTGGCGAGCGTGAGGCCCAGGCCGTGCAGCACCGGGTCGAGGAAGGGGTTGCGCAGGCCGGCGGTGGCACGGAAGAAGCGCGGCGCTTCGCCCGTGAGGTCGGCCAGCGTGGCCTGCGCGCGCACGATGTCGCGCCGCATGGCGCCCGGGCCGAACAGCGAAAACGCGTTGCTGTGCGCGTACCCGTGGTTCTCCACGCGGTGGCCGCGCCGCACGATCTCGCGGCACAGCGCGGGGTGCTGTTCGGCGATGCGGCCGATGCAGAAGAAACTGGCTTTCGCGTTCGCGACGTCGAGCAGGTCGAGCACGCGCGGCGTCACCTCGGGGTCGGGCCCGTCGTCGATGGTCAGCGCGACCTCGCGCCGCCGCACCGAGGCCTCGGGCAGGCGGATCAGGTTGGGCCCGAGCAGGCGCGAGCTCGGCCACAGGCCGGCACCGGCCAGCAGCGCGTGGTTGGCCACCAGCGCGCCCACCGCCCAGGGCCAGGCGGCCGGCACGGCCAGCGTGCCGAGCACGGCCGCCCCGTGCACGGCGGCGCTCGCGCTCAGGAAAGGGGATGGGCTCCAGCGCTTCGTGGCCATGTCAGTGGAAGTGCCCGGCATCGAGGAAACGCGCCCACAGCGGCCGCCAGGCCGACCAGTCGTGCCCGCCCGGCACGGTGTGGCGCGAGGCGGCCGGGAAGCGCTCGGCCAGTTGCGCGATGCGCGCGGCGAACCGGTCTTCCGTGCCGTGGCCGACGAACACCGGCAGCTCGGCCGGCGGGTTCTGGAGCCACTGCCACACGCGCAGCTCGGGATCCTGCAGGTCCTGCGCGCTGGGCTGCCAGCGATCGATGCCCCCGGCGCGCTCGATCACGTTCACGCTCGGGCGGCTGCCCGGGTAGGGCGCGAGCAGGCACAGGCCGTCGGCCACGCCGGGCCGCGCGGCCAGGTGCGCCATGGCGACCATGCCGCCGAGCGAGATGCCGCCCAGCCACACGCGCGCGCCGCGCTCGCGCGCCGGGGTGAGCACCTGGTGCTGCAAGGCGTCCCAGGTGTCGACGGCGTCGAGCCCGAGCCCGCTGAGGTCCACCGCCAGCAGGTCCAGCGCCAGGCCCCGGCGTTCGATGGCGTCGGCGAAGCCGGCCTCGAAGAGCTCTTCGGGCCGCATGGCCACGCCGGGCAGCATCACGAGCAGCTGCGGCGCAGCGCCCGAGGTGCCGACCGTGCGCAAGGCCTTCACGGCGCGGGCCTTCTGACGGCGAAGGCCGCCGACAGCACCAGCGCCAGCACCGCGCCCGGCCCCACCGTCACGCCGATGGCGTGCAGCACCGGCACCGTCGACCAGGCCAGCACGCCGAAACCGATGACGGTGGTGAAGCTGGCCACGCCGATGGACAGCAGGGTCTCGTCGTCCAGCACCTCGCCGAGCGCGAGGCGGTCGAAGAACAGCGCGTAGTTGGAGCCCACGGCCACGGTGAGCAGCATGCCCACCAGGTGCAGCAGGTGCAGGCGCACGCCGAAGAAGTGCAGGCCGGCGATCACGACCAGCACCGCCATCACCAGCGGCAGCATCACGCTGGCCAGCCGCAGCGCGCTGCGCTGCACGAAGGCCATGGCCACGACGATGGCGAGAAAGCCCGCGAGCGAGAGCACGATGGCCTCGTCGATGTACTCGCCATAGAGCGTGTCGAACTCGCCCTTGAGGTCGATGAAGAGCGCGCCGCTGCCGGCCAGCGCCCCGCGCACGGCCGCCACCGGGATGTCCGCGCCGGTGGCCTCGGCCGAGGGGCGCAGGGGCAGCAGCACGCTCCAGCCGCTGGGGCGCTGCATCAGCAGCGCGTCCACCGCCAGCCCCAGGCCCGTGCCCTCGAGGTCCTGGCGCGTGAGGTTCGGTGCGCTGCGCGCGGCGGCCACGTCGTCCAGGAAGGGCTGCAGGCGATCGGCCGAGAGCGGGGCGTCCACCAGCGCGCTGCGCAGCCGCTCGCGCAGTTCGTCGGGCGTGGGCAGGCTGGCGCGGCGCGCGGCCTGCGTGGCCTCGCTCGGCAGGAAACGCGCCGGGGTGTCGAAACCGCCGATGAGGCCTTGCTCGACCAGCGGCCGCAGCTTGGCACCCGCGCGCTCGGCGGCCTGCAGCGCGCTCTCGCGGTCGGGCGCGGTGATCACGGCCATGTAGCGCGCATCGGGCGCGCCCAGGTCGCCGCGCAGCCGCGCATCGAGTTCGCCTTCGGCCTGGCTCACGGTGGACAGCGCGGACAGGTCGGACTGCCACACATCGTGGCGCTCCTGCACCAGGTACACGCACGAGACCAGCACCAGCGCCAGCAACGGCCAGCGCAGCACGGTGGCATGGTCCACCAGCGGGCGCAGCAGGCGGCCCTGGCGCGCGCCGTCGTGCAGGTGCACGCCCGGGCCCGCGAGCTGGGGCAGCAGGTAGCGCGTGACCAGCGCGGCCGTGAGCACGCCGGTGATGGCGTACAGGCCCAGCTGCGCCAGGCCCGGAAAACCCGAGAACAGCAGCGCGCCGAAACCGAGCACCGAGGTGAGCACGCCCAGGCGGATGGTGGGCCAGTACTGCTCGCGCCAGGACCCCACGCCCTGCCGCCCCGACTGCACGAAGTAGTAGATGGCGTAGTCCACCGCCTCGCCGATGAGCGCGGCGCCGAAGCCCACGGTGATGCCGAACACGGTGCCGTGCACCAGGCCCACCATCACGATGGCCGCGAGGGTGCCGCTGAGCACCGGCACCAGCGTGAGCAACATCAGGCGGCCACGGCGGTAGACGAAGCCCAGCATCACCGCGAGGATGGCCGTGCTGATGAGCGAGAGGCGGCTGACCTCTTCCTGGATGGTGGCGCGCGCGCGCACCGCGAACAGGCCGGGGCCGGACATCTCCAGCGTCAGGGCCTGCAGGCCGGGCTGCTGCTGCACGACCTGCGCGAAGCGCTCGCGGATCAGGTCGATGGCGGCGGCCTGGCCGTCGGTGTCGGAGCCCAGCGCGTGCGTCTGCACCACCAGCATGGCGCGTTCGCCGTCGCGCGAGGCCCACACGCCGTCCTGTTCGTTGGGCTGCACGCCGGCGTTCAGGCCCGAGACCAGTTCCACCAGCTCGCCGGTGGGGTCGCGCGCCAGGTAGGGCTTGAACAGCAGGCCGGCCGAGGAGCTGAGCAGGTCCACGCTGTGGTTCACCGCGCTGCGCAGGCCCTCCACACTGAAGCGCTCGGGCGTGACGGCGCCGCTGAGCACGTAACGGTGGTCGAGCAGGAAATCGCGCGCGGCGTCCAGCGCCTCCGCCTCGCCGTTCTGCACCGTGTCCAGGCTGGGCTCGTCCTTGAGCGAGGCGCGCAGCGCGCGCGAGGCGTCGGCGCGTTGGTCGGCGCTGCCGCCGACGATGGCCAGCATCAGCAGGCGCGAGACCGCGCCCTCGCGCAGCTGGTCCACCATGACCGACTGCTCGGGCGTGGGCTTGGACGGCAGGAAGAAGGAGACGTCGGCCGAGAAACGCGTGTTCCACAACAGGCCCAGGCCGACGGCCATCGCCGCCAGCCAGATCAGCAGGGCACGCCACACGCTTCGGGTCATGGCGTCGGCTCGATCGTCATTTCGGTGCGGTCGCCGTCGGCCTGCAGGTAGTCGATGCCCAGCACCTGCTGGCGCACGCCCTTGACGGTGATGCTTTTGAGCAGGCTGGTGATGCGCTCGTCGTTGGGCACCAGAACGAGCACCCAGGCCTCCAGGCTGCCGCTGAGCGAGAGCTTGTAGTGGCGCTCCAGCGCGGCGCGGTCGCCCGCGAGCGTGCTGCGGATGCTGTCCACGAAGGCGGCCACTTCGGGGCGCGCGCTCAGGCGGATCGTCATGCGGCGGCGGTCGCGCTCCACGCTGAGCGTGTCCTTGTCGAGCACCATGGTCTCGACCTGGGGCGTGAGCGTGCGTTTCTCCAGCCGGTCGGGCGGCGTGTAGCGCATCTCGCCGGTGGCGATGACGGGTTTGTCGAGCAGCGCGAGGTGGCGCTTCTCGACGAACTTCGCCTGCCCGCCGGGGTTGCGGGCGAGCTCGGCCATCAGCTGGTCGAGATCGAGGGCGGCGTGCGCCAGGGCGGTGAAGCCCAGCAGCGCGAGGCCGCAGAAGAGTCGTCGGATCATGTGCGTTGCCAGAAATCGTAAAAATTGAACCAGTTGTAAGGCGCCCGGCGGCAGAGTTCGCTCAGGCGGTCGGCATAGGCCTGCATGGCCTGCGCGATGGCGGCGTCGCGCTCGCCGCGCTCGACGTTGGAAAAATCGGCCAGCAGCTCGAAACGCAGTTCGTAGCGGTTGTCGCCCAAGTACAGGCCGGCCATGAAGAACACCGGCCGGCGCAGCATGGCGGCCATGCGCCAGGGCCCGACCGCGAACCGCGCCGGCGCGCCCAGAAACATGCATTCTGCCGTGCTGTCGTTGGCGAGGGAACGGTCGGCCAGCAGGCCGACCAGGTAGCCGTCGTCGAGCTTGTCGCGCGCCTTGAGCATGGTATCGGGGTGGCCGAGCGCCACCACGTCCTGCTGGGCGCCCGGTTTGATGGCGTTGAGGATGGCGTTGATCTTCTGCGCGTTGTCCTCGTACATCATCATCGCCACGGGCACGTGGGCCCGGGCATGCGCCATCACCCGCAGGACCTCGAAGCTGCCCAGGTGGGCGCCGAGCAGCAGGGCGCCGCGCTGGCGCTGCAAGATATCGTGCAGCGCGTCGTCGCCCACGAACGTGATGTCGAACAGATCAAAGCGGTCATTGAGCAGGTAGATGCGATCGTGCACGGTGCTCGCGAAGCTGAACACGTGCCGGTAACCGTCGCGCCAGGTGGGCGCACGGCCGAGCGCGCGGCGCAGGTAGTCGCGGCCGGCGCGGCGCGCGCGGGGCGAGAAGAGCACGAAGTACAGGGTGACGAAACGCAGCACCAGGCGGCCGAAGGGGCGGCCCAGCGTGAGCGAGAGCCAGACCATGAAGCGCAGCGCGCCAAGGTGGCTGCGTTCGCGCTGGCGCATCCACTCGGGTGGCGTGTCGCCCCTCATGGCGCCGGGGGCACGAGGCTGCCCGCCGCCACTTCGCGGCCTTCGCAGCTCACGCTGAAGGCGATGGCGCCGCGCGGCGTGGTCTGCAACGCGAAGCGCAGCACCTGGGACGGCCCGACCGGCACGAAGAACTTGGCCTGCGCGACCTGCCACCCGCCCTGCCACGGGCGTTGGTGCATCTGTCCCGCGAACACGATCGCCTGATCGAGCAGCACCACGCCCGGCACGATGGGGCGCGCCGGGAAGTGCCCGGCGAAGGCCGGGTGGTCGGGCGGCACGGCCCAGTGGAACTCAGCCTCGTCCATGGCCAGGGCCCACTTTCTCGGCGTAGAGCGCCTGCAAGGCCTGGCGCGGCAGCTTGCCGGTGCTGTTGCGCGGCAGCGCCTCGACGAACACCAGCGGGCGCGGCAGGAAGATCGCGTCCAGCCGCTGGCGCAGGCCGGCCATGAGCGCGCGGGCGTCCAGCGTGGGCGCGACCACGAAGGCGGTCAGGCGCGTCACGCCGTCGTCGCCGAGCTCATCGGGCAGGAAGAAGGCCGCGTCCACCACGCCGGGCAGCGCGCCGATCTGGTGGTTCAGGTAGGCCAGCGAGGTGCGCTTGCCGGCGATGTTGATCAGGTCGGCGTGGCGGCCGTGCAGCAGGAAACAGCCCTCGGTGCCGGACTCGATGATGTCGGCCAGCGGCACGCGGCCTTCGACATGCCCGCCGCTGGCGTAGGTGGTGTCGCCCTCGTGCTCCAGGTGCACGGCCTCCATGAGCCGCCAGGCCGCGCCGTCGAGCGTGCGGCGGCTGGCCAGCGCGGACGATTCGGTGGAGCCGTAGATCTCGTGCACCGGCGCGCCGCAGCGTTCTTCGGCGCGGCGCGCGAGATCGGGGCTGAGCGGCGCGGTGGCCGAGAGCACCAGGTCCATGGGCGGCAGCGGCAGTTCCGAGGCCAGCAGCGCGGAGAGGTGGAACGGCGTGGTCACCAGCATGCGCGGGCGCGGCACGGCGTCCAGCGCGGCCACGATGTCCTGCGGGTAGAAGGGTTTGCCGGCCGCGAACTGGCAGCCGCCGTGCAGCGCGATCAGAAAGGTCGACTCGAAACCGTAGCTGTGCTGGATGGGCACGGTGCCCACGATGGATTGCGGACGTTGCATGAGGCCGAGGGCCGTGGCCTCGGCGCGACCGTTGAGCACCAGCTTGCCCCAGGTCTTGCGGTGCGGCTGGGGCAGGCCGGTCGAGCCCGAGGTGAACAGGATGGCGACCACGCGCTCGGCGTCCAGCCGGGGCATGTCGTGGATCTCGGGCCGGGGCTGTACGGAAAGATCGGGGAACACCAGGCCGGGCAGGTCGGGCACCGCCCCGGGGCGGTCGCCCAGCCAGGACACGCCGGGGTAGTCGGCCGCCAGGCGCTGCAGCGTTTCGGGCGACTGCGACGAGGGCTGCAGGCTGACCTTGCCCGCCAGCAGTCCGGCGGCGAAACCGACCGCGAAGTGGTAGCGGTCTTCGCACACGTTGAGCAGCCAGCCGCCCTCGGGCAGGCGGGCGGCGAGTGCGTGCGCGTCGGCCAGGAACTCGCGCACGCGCACCGCGCCCTGCGCGCGCCAGGCGAACACATCGTCGAGCCCGTGGGCCCCGATCAACGGCAGGGTGTCGTTCATGGCGGTGGTGGCGCGGCGCTGCGGCGCGCCGACTCGCGCTGGTAGGCCCGCCGGATGTCGGCCAGGCCCGGGCGTTCGTGCGGCGGCAGCACCCGCAGGCGGACGAGGTGCTCACCCAGGAACATGAGGCCAATCAGCGGACCGGTCAGCACGTTGGCGTGGATCGACCAGATGGCTGGCGGCGCCCAGATGAAGAGCCCGGTGGAGACCAGCGCGTTGGCGAAGAAGAAGATCGTCCAGGCCAGCGTGGCGCCGCGCGTGTAGCGCAGCTTGCGCTCGGACAGCTCGGACCCGAAGATGCGCCGCGCCATGCGGGTGATGAGGGCGTCGCCGGGGCCGAGCAGCGACTTGCCGAACAGCACGCCCAGCGCGATGTGGATGCCCAGGTGCTGGATGTAGTACAGCAGGGCCACGTTGTGGCGCAGCCGCGGCCAGAGCCAGGCCAGCAAGGCGCCCAGCGCCAGCACGCCGGCCCCGCGCACGGCCCAATGGGGCAGCCGCCACAGCGCCATCAGCACGGCCACGGCGATGGGCAGCACGGCCACGGCGGCGTTGAAGTCGGCATTGCCCCAGCCGTTGCTGCCCACGTGCGCCGCGATCACCCAGGCCACCATCAGGAGCAGCGCGCCGAGGTCCCGCAGCAGCGTGGAAGCGGTCATCTCACTGGGTGCGCTGGCTGGCGATGTGGGCGGCCAGGGCGCGCGGCGAAGCGAAGATCTTCTCGTTGTCCTCGTTGTCCGAACGCATCTGGAAGCCATAGCGTTTGGAAATGACGAGCGAGATCTCCAGCATGTCGATGGAGTCCAGGCCCATGCCGTCGCCATACAAGGGGCCGTCGGGATCCACCTCGGCGGGCGCGAGCTCCATGTTGAGGGCTTCGATGATCAGCGCGACCACCTCGGGCCAGAGGGCATCGACGGTTTCAGGGGAGACGGGTTGGGTCATGACGGTCACTCGGGAAAAGGGGTCTTCAAAGGGGCGGCGCGCGGAACGCCAGCACGGCGTTGCTGCCACCGAAGGCAAAGGAATTGGACAGCGCCGCGCGCAGCGGCACCTGGCGGCGGCCTTGCAGCACGTGGTCCACGCCCTCGCAGGCGGGGTCGATGCGACCGGCCAGGTGGGCGGTGGGCGGAATGGCTTGCTCGCGCAGCGCCAGCACGGTGGCCACGGCCTCGATCGCGCCGGCAGCGCCGAGCAGGTGGCCGTGCATGGATTTGGTGGCGCTCACGGGCAACTCCGCGGCACCGTCGCCGAACACCTCGCACAGGGCCGCGACCTCCACCGGGTCGCCCTCGGGGGTGGCCGTGCCGTGGGCGTTGACGTAGCCGATCTCGGCCGGCGCCAGGCCGGCGTCGGCCAGCGCGGCGCGCAGGGCGCGCACCTGGCCCTGCCGGTGCGGGCGGACCAGGTGGCTGTGATCGCAACTGGTGCCATAGCCCACGATTTCACCATGGATGGTCGCGCCGCGGGCGACCGCGTGGTCCCAGGCCTCCAGCACCAGCGCCGCCCCGCCTTCGCCGAGCACGAGGCCGGCGCGGTCGGCCGCGAACGGACGGCAGGCGGCGGGTGCGGTGTCGGCGTCGCCGGGTGCCATCACGCGCATGGCGTCCCAGGCGCGCAACACGCTGTAGGACTGGCAGACGTCGGAGCCACCGGTGACCATCACCGTGGCCTCACCGCTGCGCACGCGCCGGAAGGCCTCGCCGATGGCGATGCTGGAGGACGCGCAGGCCGCCGTGTGGCTGGTGCTCACGCCGCCCAGGCCGAGCTGGATGGAGATGTGGGCGTTGACCGCGTTGTTCATGCCCTGCACCACCGACAGCGGCGAGACGCGCTCGCGCCCCCGGATCCACAGATCGCGGCCACCGCGCTCGTGCGCCTCCAGGCCGCCCAGGGCGGTGCCCCAGATGCAGCCCCAGGCCTCGCGCTCGGCGCCCTCGGTGTCCGTGGCCTGGCGCGACAGGCCGGCCTGCTCCCAGGCCTGGAAGGCCGCGGCCACGCCGAGCTGGGCGAAACGCTCCATCATCAGCGCCAGCGGCTTGCCCAGCGCGGCCTCGGGGTCGAAGCCGGCGCAGCCCACGAACGGGTGGGACAGCGGGCGCGGCAGGTCTTGCGTCACCCGCAGGTGGCGCACGGCGGATTCCCCGGCCAGCAGGCGTTCGAAGAAATCCCGGGCATCACCGCCGTAGGGGCTGATCACCCCGATGCCGGTGATCGCGACGCGGTGGGGGCGCATGTTCAACCGGCCTTGAGCGCGGCCAGCGAATCGATCACGGCCTGCATCTCTGCCACCGTCTTGGGCGGCTGCACGTCGGAGGGGATGTCGATGCCCAGCCGGTCCTCGGCTTCGAACATCAGTTCGGCCAGCATCAGCGAGTCCACCCCGAGCTCGGCCAGCAAGGCCTCGGGCAGCACCTGATCGGGCTGGACACCCAGGCGGTCGACGAGGAAGGTGCGGATCAGTTCAGTGGAGCTCATGAAAATTGCCCAAGGATGAGACTGGCACGGTGGGGCCTGCACGCAAGCCGATGCGCAAAAACGAACATGGGGGGAACTCCTCCGAAGCAAAGACCGTCTTGGGGTTCTGGTACGGCCTTGGGCGGGCGCGCCGCCCTTGCTTCACAGGGCATGGGATTATACAAAGGGGCTACAGGAAGGCCGGCTGTCACACGCGTGTCGTACATTAGGCCGGCCCCCTGCGCCGGCCCCACCCACACCCATGCCCACCCCCACCGAACGCGCCTGGTACCGCCAGCTCCTGTCCCGGTTCGTCACGCTGTGGTACCTCAAGGCCTTCGGCACCATGGCGTTCATGGTGTTGTTCTTCCAGGCCTACTTCTGGGTGCTGCACCACCCGATGGCCGAACCGCTCATGATGCCCACGCTCGTGGTGGACGACTGGGTGCCGTTCCTGCCCGGCGCCTTCTACGCCTACGTGTCGCTGTGGGTCTACGTGTCGCTGGCACCGGCCCTGCTGCCCAACCTGCGCGAGCTGCTGCGCTACGGCCTGTGGGTGGGCGCGCTGTGCGTGTTCTGCCTGGCGCTGTTCTGGCTGGCCCCGACCCAGACAGCGTTGACCGACATCGACTGGTCCCAGCATCCCCGGCTGGCCTTCCTGAAAGGCATCGACGCCTCGGGCAACGCCTGTCCCTCGCTGCACGTGGGTTCGGCGGTGTTCTCGGCCTTCTGGTTCCAGCGCATCTTCCGGGAGACCGGCGCGCCGGCCGCGCTGCGCTGGCTCAGCGTATTGCATTGCGGGGTGATCGTCTGGTCCACGATGGCGATCCGCCAGCACGTGTTCCTGGACGTGCTGGCCGGCGCCGCCGTGGGCGCGGTCTTTGCCTGGCTGTCGCTGCGCCGCTGGCTCAGCCCGACGAGAGCCTGAACACCGCCACGGCCTGCACCATCTGCTCGGCACGGGTCTTGAGGCTGGAGGCCGCGGCCGCGCTCTCTTCCACCAGCGCCGCGTTCTGCTGCGTGGCCTGGTCCATCTGCGTGACGGCCTCGCCGACCTGAGCCACGCCCGAGCTCTGCTCCTGGCTGGCCGCGCTGATCTCGCCCATGATGTCGTTGACGCGGCGGATCGAGTTCACCACCTCGGTCATGGTCACGCCGGCACGGTCGACCAGCGAGCTGCCCTGCTCCACGCGCTCCACGCTGGCGGTGATCAGGCCGCGGATTTCCTTGGCGGCTTCCGAGCTGCGCTGCGCGAGGTTGCGCACCTCGCCGGCCACCACCGCAAAGCCCCGCCCCTGCTCCCCGGCCCGCGCGGCTTCCACCGCCGCGTTCAGCGCCAGGATGTTGGTCTGAAACGCGATGCCGTCGATCACGCCGATGATGTCGGCGATCTTGCGGCTGCTGTCGTTGATGTCGCGCATGGTGTCCACCACCTGGGCGACCACCTCGCCCCCCTGCGTGGCCACGGTGGAGGCGCTCATCGCGAGCTGGTTGGCCTGCTGCGCGTTGTCGGCGTTCTGGCGCACGGTGGAACTGAGCTGCTCCATGGACGCGGCGGTCTCCTCCAGCGCGCTGGCCTGCTGCTCGGTGCGGGCCGACAGGTCGTTGTTGCCCTGGGCAATCTCGGCGCTGGCCATGGCCACGCCCTCGGCGTTGCCGCGCACGTTGGAGACCACGCGGCCCAGGCTGTCCTGCATGCCCTTGAGGGCCTGCAGCAACTGGGCGGCTTCGTCGCGGCCCTCGGCGGGGATGGCGCGCGTGAGGTCGCCGTCGGCGATCAGGCGCGCGGTTTCGGCGGCTTGGCGCAGCGGCACGGTGATCGAACGGCTGAGCACGAAGGCGGCCGCCGCGCCCAGCAGGGTCGCGAGCACGCCGCCCATGATCAGGATGGTGCGGCCATTCGCAGCCATCTCTTCGGCTTCTTTCAAGGCCGCGTCGTAGATGCCCTGCTGGCGCTGCTCCAGTTTCAGGATGGTGTTGATATAGGCCTCGGCCAGGGGTCTGAGGTCGCGGTCCAGCGCGGCGCTCATGTCTTCACCGGCCATGCGCGCCTTCATCACGACACCGCGCGGCGTGCGGTAGGCCTCGCGCGCGGCGTCGATGTCGGCGATCATCTTCTTGCCGGTGTCGGACTTGACCAGCTCGACCATGCGATCGCGCGAGGCCTGCGAGATCTTGGAGGTCTCGTCCATGTCCGCCTGCCACGTGGCGATGCGGCTGGTGTCGGAATCCAGGATGGCCGCGCGGGTGCGCACCCAGTTGATGTCGATGGTCTGGCGCCAGCGCGCGGCCAGCTGCAGTTTTTCGTTGTCTTCCCCGGCCAGCGTGCGCGTGGTCTGCACCAGCTCCTGCAGGCGCCAGACGCCGATGCCGGCCATCAGGGCCGTGATCAGCAGAACCAGTCCGAAGGCGATGGCCAGGCGGCTGCCAACCTTGATGTCGTTGAGTTTCATGCGGGAGAACTTTCTGGAGGAGTAAGGGGATCGGCGTCCCGGGCCAGCCCGCTTTTGGCGGTCATGGCCCAGCGCCACCACCCCCAGGGCATCGGCGGATTGGCCACGATCTTGAGCCACCCGCCTGGCGGCGATGCGCCGAAGAGGGCCCGCTCTTGCCCGCTTTTCAGCGCCCGCCCACAATGCCTTCCCATGCCCACCGACTCGAAACCCCTGGCCGTGGTGGCCGCCGACGCCCCGGCGCGCACCAAACCCTCGAACTACCCCGAGCCTTTTGCGGCCCGCGTGGCCGGGCGCGTCAAGCGTCCCCTGGGCGACTTGTTTGCCCTGAAACACTTCGGGGTCAACCACACGACCCTGCCGCCGAAGTCGGTGTCGGCGCTGCGCCACGCCCACAGCCGGCAGGACGAGTTCGTCTACATCCTGGTCGGGCACCCGACGCTGTACACCGACGAGGGCGCCACGCCCTTGTCGCCCGGCATGTGCGCGGGTTTTCCGGCCGGCAGCGGCAACGGCCACAAGCTGGTGAACGAAACCGATGAGCCGGTGCTGTACCTGGAGGTGGGTGACCGCAGCGAAGGCGACGAGGTCAGCTACCCCGAAGACGACCTGCGGGCCGTGCAGGTCGACGGCCGTTGGGCCTTCACGCACAAGGACGGGCGGCCGTACTGACATCGGCGCCGCGGGCACGGTCAGACCCGCTTCGTCATGCCCTTTTTTTGAGCATCGCTCGCGCCGCCAGGCGGGCCGCGGCCTGCGGCAGTTGTCCCAGGGGTTGTCCACACCCTTGGGCACAGCAGCTGTGAGCAACCCTCGAAGCTTCGGAGAATTAAAGTGATAGTAGCTGCCAAAAAGTAGCTGCAAGCTATGCAAATGGCACCAAGATGCAATAAACTGGCCTGCCACCCTCTGCGTGACTGGCTCTCACAATGCTGACTAGCTCCACTTTTCTGACGCTCAGGTCGACGCAACGGGTCACATGAGCGCTGACCAAAACCCGCATTTGGGCGCGCGGCAACGAGAGAAGCCCCATATCCAGTGCTTCTTGGACTGGGCCCACGAGCGAGGCCAAACGACCACTGCTCAACAGTTGCTTAAGCTGATCGGAAACCTGGACATCGAGCAAGCCTTGGGCTCGACCCTGGCGTTCTTGACTCACCCGGAAACGGCTCACGCCCTTCGCACCTGGTCAGACAGAACCACGCTTTATCCACTCCTGTCTCTCGCAGAGGAACTGGCCGTATCGCCACAGTTGGTACGGCCCCTCCCCACGGGAGCCAAGACCAAAAAGTTCTTTCGCGGCACCCTGGAAGAGCATTACCTGTCGGCACAGATTGCCTCTCAGCTGAGCAGTCGACTTGCACCAGATGAAGTCCACCGTCTCCATCGCTTCCGTGTCTGGTTGTTCGCAATAGCTTACGAGGCCTTGCTGGCCGGGTTCCTTGGTGAGGCTTCGCTCAGAACCATTTGCACGCAGTTACGAATTGGCCTCGAAGCGCAGAGCCTCCAAGGTGGAAACACCAGAGACACGGCTGAGCAGCTGGCAAAACTGCGCTGGTTCGTGGATACAGCTCCTGCCGACCGCAACTTCAATGCGAAGTTCGGGCAGTACACGATTGCGCTGCGCGCCCAGCTCGATGTTCATGAGACCCACAGCGATGACAGCCTGATTACGACCAGGAATGCACTGCATCGCCTCATCAATGGCGAGTACAGGCTCCTCGAATCCCGAAATACGGCGGGCAGTCAAGGCGGCGCCTACTTCGTCGCCCGCAACTCAAACCCGCGAACCGACCCTGTCTCGGCCACGTCCTATCAGCTGGCCGTGGAGTCACTTGACGTCTGTGAACTGACCACTAATCCCAAAGAATCAGATTGCCGACTTCTCAAGGTTCAAGTCGAAGAGCCAACAGCGGCAAGGGAACTCCATGCTGTCTCCAGGCGCCTTGCCCTGCAGAAGGAAGAAGATCGACAGTACCTAGACATCAGCTGGACTCAGTTGAGCCCCTGGGAGAAGGACAAGCTCAGCCAATTGATTGAGCAAGGCCTGAAGTCATCCCAGCACGAGGAACAACTGCTCGCGGCCCTGACCATCGTGGCCCTTGTAACCAAGCTGTCAATGCGCGCTCTGGGACATGTTCGATTCGCACACTGCCTCAAGGGGGACGATTCCGATGACAAGTTGGTTTGGGTACTCGATCTCAGAAACCGAACTCTGACTCGCCCTGCGTCAAGACATGTCAACGCAGCTCCAAGAACGCCTGAATTGACGCCGTGGACAGCAGAAATCAGTGAGGAGTGGGTTCTGCAGTTGAGCTTCGAGGTGGTGACCCCCATGTCCAAAGCGTGGGCTAAGAATCCCGGAGCGAGTTCGTTGGCCGAGATCTTCCCCGGATCCCCGGAAAGCGCGTTCAACCATTGGACCAAGTCTTCGCGCGACCTTTGGCGTGTTTCTTCGGGCTTCCTGACAATTGCCGGGGAACAGCAGGCCTTCGAAGCTACCGGCGATTCGACCTTTGCACGACTGCTGCTGAATTGGCCGTCGTCCTTGACGTCAGGACCCATGGCATACCCCGGCTGGAACCGCGCCGCAGTTGCAACCGGCCTGCAGAGCATAGCGCCAGCGCATGTGACCGCCCTGACGTCGCTTCCAGATGTGGTCAACGCCATGGGAAGCCGGCTGAACTTGATCGACGACTTGATCGCCAAGGAGATCAGGCGCGCGAACGAACGCATCGTTGAAATCGCTGCTATCGACGATTGGGTAGCTTTCCACAACGCATTCACCACCTACTGCGTCACCCTGCTCTTAGTTTGCACAGGCGCCAGGCCCGCGCGTTCGGTGTTTGAACGCTTGCCGCATTTCGACCTGTCGCGCGGACGTGTGTTCTTGGACGACAAGGCCTCGCTTGATGTGACTGGTGACAAGTGTGGCCGCATCATCCCGTTGCCACGCATCGCTGTAGATCTGCTTGAAGAACTGTATCTGCCGTACTTACGTAAGCTCCAAGCCCAACTGCATGATCTGTCGCATCCGTTGGCAGCGGACCTTCTGAGCGTCCTTGGTCCGAACGCCAACCCGAGGATTCCCCTCTTCTTTCGACTCAACTACTCCAACCCCACTGAATGGCTGGAGATGACCGAGAGCGCGCTGACCAACCGGCGGATCTTCGACTGGCCATTGCCCGCGAACGCGTTTCGCCATCGTATGGCAACGTCCCTTCGGCAAGCGAGGCTGAGCGCCGAACTTGTTGATGCGCACCTGGGGCACGCGGAAGCTGGAACAGAAACGTTCAGCGACCTCTCAACTCGCTGCTGGATTGATGAAGAAGCCTACTGGAGGGAGTGCGTCGAGTTGGCGCTTGCGCCACTCAGCCTCACACTGCCGAGGCTGCGCTTTCCCGACGTGACCACCCACCCACCCACAGGCACACACCCCAAAACTGATAGCAAGGCTTTTGGTGCTGAGCTTCGTAAGCTTCATCGGACAGAAGCCGCCAGCGCGGCGCGCGAAGAGGCCAACCAAATCTTCGACGCCTTCAAGCGCGAGGCAAAGGATCTGGCCTCGGTCACACCAGAGCAGTGGGAGGCGCTGCGCGATGCGATCGTTTTCGATGAGAACGGCAACGCCAGAAGCTCTGCTATCAGTCGCTACTCCGCGTTTCAGACGCGGCTCGATCGCCTACATCGAGATCTCGGGATCAAAGTAAGCGTTCGCACGTGGGTGCTCCCCCAGAAGCCTGGCAAGGCTGCATTCGGTGCAGCTGCATTGCAGGCCCCTGAGAGGATTGTCGCGGTCCGTGAGGCGCTTGATCAATCATATGAGGCGCTCGATGGCACCGTTCCTTCCAGACTGGCATGCACTTGGCTCTGTATTGCGGATGTTGCAGTGAATGCCGGAGTCAGTGACCCGGAGATCCTGACCTGCATAGCCAACGCGCACCATGAACGCATGGCGCTTCTGGTGAACAAGGCGGACGTCTATCTTGAGATCTGCCCAGTTGACCGGACCGTCGCTGATGGTCCGGTCAAGAGATTTCTCGTTCCCCCACGTGCCTTGCCGTTGCTCAGGACTCTGACCACCAAGCCTCTTACCAAAGTCTACAACCGCACCATCCGCAACGCCTTGACCGTCAGGCTTCTGCACAGCATGCAATTGGATGCAGCAGACGGCATTGACAAAGGTATCGTTTGGCTATGCCGTTGGGCGGATCACTACAACTGCCTACACCGGCCCGGCTTACAAGGCGGCGTAATGTCCGGACGAATTAGCTCATACTCGTTGGGCCGCTCGGATTTCGTCGCAGCGAGCCTTGGCCAACGTCTCGTTCAGGAAGAAGAATCAGCTGAGCATGCACGGCGTTCTGCTCCTTCGATCAACCAGAAGGATCAACATCCGGCGTGGCTTGCCTCTCGCCAAGCGCCCACGAAAACTGGGAAGCTCGATGCGCGATCGCTTCTAGGCAGCTTGCGCGCAACACTAGCCAGGTTTCACGGTAGGCGAAAAGGTTCGACCGTGATCGACACGCAATCTGGCGAGATAGGCTACACGAGAGCCAAAGCGGCTGCCAACATGCGTGAAGCCATTCGCAGCGCAGATGCCTGCGTACCCAGAAACATCCTGATCCTTGCGGATTGGGCCGTTCACTTGCTCACGCGCGGAGAAAACTACAAAAAGGAGTTGGAAGGCTCTTCTGTGGCTCGCTACCTGGATTCCCTGTCGGCCGGATTCCTCGCGCTGTCGCACACGATTGACATAACCGACGCTGATCAAGAAGAAGTCACGAACTTCTACCAGAATGTCATCGACCCCACGCTCGCGGACACCGAACATGACAGCGAGGCTAAACACAAGAAGGCACAGCAGTACGTTCTTGATCGGCTGGTTGAGTTTCACCGCTATGCCGAGCGCTATGGTGCAGTCGCCCCTTATTGGGACGAGATATCTGAAGGGTTGACCAACTCTGCTGTTTCGCCAGGATTCATCACACCCCAGGAGTACCGTCTAGCGCTCTCCCACCTGTGCCCTGTTCCTAACAACTCCGCTCCCACACCACTTCAACGGGCTTTCTTTCTGTTGTTGACTTATCGTTTCGGGCTTCGCGGGGCAGAGGCCACACATATTTCTGCGCGAAACTGGATAGAAGTGGCGGACTGCATTGTGCTGATCGTTGATCACCGGCACATAAAACTGAAAACTCCAGGGTCCCGTCGAAAGGTCCCCCTGATCTCTGCGCTCGATGCTCATGAGTTAGCGGTTGTTCACGCATGGTTTGCGTTCAGGCGCGGAAGCACGGATTTCTCCGCCAATGAGCGGCTCTTGGTGAATGTCGACGGTGAGTCAGCTGAAAGCGACCTGAGCGATTTGCGTACGCACGTAACCGCAGCACTGCGCTGGGCGACCAGAAACGACAAGATCAAGCTGCACCATGCAAGGCATTCATTGGCCAACATGGTCGGACTTCATCTTCTCCCCACTTCGCCCGATTGGGGTGTTGTTTGGGGGCATTGCATTGCCGACAGCGCGTTGCAGGCTGAACATGTGCGCAAACTGCTGCTCAGTAGAACGGAAACGACGCGTCGTGCCACCTGGGCGGTCTCGCGGATGTTGGGGCACAGCAGGCGGGAAACAACCTGCGCCAGCTACCTTCACTTCCTGCTGGATTGGAGCGGGGAGACAGCCCGTCGACAAGCAACGACCGCGTTCTCCAATGCTCCAAGGATCGACCTGCCTGACGTCACGTACCTCGACGCCGTACCTCGCGCATCTCAACCGTCGAGCGATAAAGTCACCGCACCGACAACCCAATACAGCCACACATGCGTGGAGGTTGCGGTCAAGTACCTGAGATCCCGATCACGTGGCCTGACCCCGTCACAGGCCGCCACAGGCACATTCGGCCGACTTGCTCCTGAGGTCTATGCGCAGCTTGAGGACCTGTTCGGGAAAGTCGGCGCCAGACTTGTTCCTCCTGGTTCTGGATTGAGTCCAGATCCGACCGAGCGCTTTGCGCGTCATCTTCCGAAGAGTCGATGGACCGTGCTGCTAAGGCTAGCCCAACAGTGCGATTCAAGGCAGTTACGTCTTCCGCTCGCCGCACTGGACCAAGTGTCCTCCAGCATGCAGTTGATGCTGGCCAAAGACAAACACTTCGAACACTTCAATTTGCTGATCAGTTGCCTCAACCTCTCCCCCGAGGACATCGCTATTCGAACCCCTTCGACCCCGAATGCGGCTATGGAGGCTCTTCTTGTGTCCAGTCGCCTTCAGGGTTTCCGTGAGCCGGCCGCTCCTGCGGACTCACGACCTCGCATTGGGTCCTATGAGAGCTTTGATGCTCGCGAACTGGCTTCGTATCGGCACCGATACTCTGTGCTGATACGCCCAAGCCCTCGCGGTGAGCTTTCGAATGGATTGGATCTGATGACCTTGTGGACGTGCCTTGTGGCCGCCGACATCTCTTACTGAAAGTCGACGAGTGGCACCTCGTAGAACTCTGGTAGACGCACTCTCTCCATGTGAACGAGTTGATATCCGATCTTCGCCCCGACCGCGACAACTTCAACACGAATCCGTACGAGCAGCGTGTTGGAGCCAATGTACTCACGCACTTGCGTCAGAAGCGGCTCAGGCGGCACGTCGCTTTCCTCGCCCTTTCCGATCGCGGCGACGAAGTTATCTGGCATTGGTTCGGGCCCATTTCCTGACCGGTCATCGCTGCCATTGAAGGAGATATTGGGCATCGCGAAGTCGACCTTGTGGCCCGAGATGGCCAGGCCATCGATCTGGCGCACCAAAGTGATTGGGCCGGCTGACTCCCATCTGCTTTCAGGTCTAGCCGCAATTCCGATAATTTCTAGGTTACCTGCAGGTGTAACAACCAAGCACTGCACCTGTTTGCCCGCGTTTGCACGTGCGAAGTTCAATGCAGGTGTTGCGACTGCATCTGCCACCAGCCCCTCCAGATCCAGGACGTCGTGGATGTCCAGCCCCCTCTTTGTTGTTTCGATCTCTGGCAACACATAGTCCGTATCCCCACGCATCATTGCCTCAAATGCCTCTGCTGGAATTACGACGACTTCGTCTGTAGGTTCTCGCAAGCTGTACTTCGCAGTAAAGCACTGTTCGCAAAAGCGCTCCACCACGGCCCGTCTCACGTCCTCTTGTAGCGACTCGCCAGCGGTCTGGGCCACAGACACGTACCGCGATGCCTGCTCCGAGTTTGGTAACTGGAGAATCGTCTCCTTCACCTCGTACGTAACGTTGTGTCCCAGCTTGTGGTGCACCTCAAGCAGCGAGTGCCTGATGCCCTCTGCGAGAGCGAAGATTTGCCTCGGGGCAGCGAGAAAGTGATCAGAGGTCGCTGACGCTAGCCCGCCACGAGACTGATCGAATTTACAAAAGAAGCGAGGGCCGAACGGAATGCGAATGTCCCGCTCGCCATCCACGATGGTTGGATTGGCGGTCAAGAGGTCATTTTGTTCAGACTCAAGGTGAGATGCTGATGGCTCGATGGTCATGTCTCGGTGCAGATGTGAGTGCGTCACTATTCATAGCGGACACTGCACTGAAAACTTGAGCATCCGATCAATCTGTTACTTTATTGCGAGCTTTTGATGCCACTGACAACTTGAGGATTCTCGATAGATCGAAGACCAGGCGTGCGAGACGCGGCCCAGGCAGGCATTTCAGGGAGTCGACTTCGCAACGCTTGTCATCGCCAACTACGGAGACTCTGACATGACGCCCTCTACCCCGCCACGCCGCTTCTCGATGATCCGCGGCTTTCATCTGGCCGACTTCATCACACTGGGCAATGCCGCCTGCGGAGTTTTGTCGGTGTTCCTGGCGATGATGTACATGGCCAGCGGCTCGCTCACACACTTTCTGCTGTCGGCCGCAATGACACCGCTGGCCTTCGTCTTCGACGTCTTCGACGGCAAGGTGGCGCGCTGGCGCCACCAGCATTCGCCGCTGGGCCGCGAACTCGATTCGCTGGCCGACGTCATCTCCTTCGGCGTCGGCCCGGCAGCGCTGGGCTTCGCCGCGGGGCTGCAGAGCGGTTGGGACATCGTCATCCTGTGCTACTTCGTCTGCTGCGGCGTCAGCCGGTTGGCGCGCTTCAACGTCACGGCCGAACACCTGACCACCGACTCGGGCAAGGTGGCCTACTTTGAAGGCACGCCGATCCCCACCAGCGTGATCCTCACTGCGGTGCTGTCATGGGCCGCCTGGCAGGGTGCGCTGGGTGCGCAACTATGGGGCGGAGTGTGGCAACTCGGGCCCTGGCAGCTGCATCCCATGAGCGTGCTGTTCGCGCTGTCGGGCACGGCCATGATCAGCAAGACCCTGCGCATCCCCAAGTTCTGAAGGAGGCCCCAGCCTGGTAGCAGACTGGCCGATTTGTGCGCCCCCTTGGACCAATATCCTTGCGTTTAAGAATGCGGGCAAAGATTTACTTCGGGTAAGCCCACAGGTCCGGTTGGCCAATTCCAATAATGATGCTAAACCGTATGGAATAGAGCTCCAAACAGCAGAACGGACCGATCAATGTCGATCAAAAGGGTGCCGGCGAGACGAGCACCCCAACCGGCCCAGGGCCGTGGTACACGGCTTCACTGGTGGCAGCGACGCGCACGACCCACCATTCACCTCTCTGCTCCACCACGTATGCATTGACGGGAAGCTCCAGCACCATCTCCACTGGAAAGGGAAGCCCAGCCGCTGGCCGCCAGCGCGCAGTCGGGCGCCTACCCCAACAAGCCGATCCAGGTGGTCGTGCCCTTCCCTGCTGGCGGCATCGTGGACAACGTGACGCGAAAGCTCGGCACCGAACTCAGCGCCAGCATGGGCCAGTCCCTGGTGGTGGAGAACAAGGCCGGCGCCGGCGGCTCCATCGGCGCGGCCCAGGTCGCGCGTTCCAAGGCGGACGGCTACACCCTGCTGACCGCCTTCGACACGCACGCCGTCAACCCGCTGCTTTACAAGCTCACCTTCGACTCCGACAAAGACCTCAAGCCGATCGCGCTGATCGCCACATCGCCCCTGGTGCTGGTCGTGCACCCCTCGGTGCCGGCCAAGAGCCTGCGTGAACTCGTGGACCTGGCCAAGGCCAAGCCCGACACGCTGCACTACGCCTCCACCGGCGCAGGCAGCTCCAACCACCTCACCACCGAACTTTTCAAAGCCACCTCGGGCACCGCGTTCAACCACGTGCCCTACAAGGGTGGTGCGCCGGCCATCACCGACGTGCTCGGTGGGCAGGTGCAGGTGATGTTCGTCAGCGTCACCTCGGTGCTGGCCCATATTCGCGCCGGCAAGATGCGCGCGCTGGCCGTGACCTCGCGCGAGCGAATCCCCGCGCTGCCCGACGTGCCCACCGTGAACGACAGCTACCCCGGCTTCGAGGCCCATTCCTGGGTCGGTCTGCTCGCACCCGCAGGTGTGCCCGCCGACGTGGTCAGCAAGCTCAACGGCGGTGTGAACGCGGCGCTGAAGTCACCCGAGTTTCAGAAATTCCTCGACGAACAATCGCTCAAATCCGCAGGTGGCACGCCCGAACAGTTCGCCAACTTCATGCATGCCGAGACCCAGAAATGGGGCGAGGTCATCAAGCGCCAGAACATTCAGGTGGAGTAAAGGTTCCCATCAACACGGCGGCCTTTACCACCCGGCCTGTTCTCGAACAATCGCTGCCGGTTCTCGAGGTGTTGCACGGTAACGAGCAGCTTGTGAATGGCGACAGCGCCTATACGAGCTGGATATGCAGTTGATAGACGCGCTGCACGGCGGTGGAGCGCTTGGCATTCTAGGGGTTGGTCATGCCCCAAGGCTACCAGCCTAGGGCTTAGGCCAAGGGCTGCCAGCGATGCGGCAGCAGCTCGCCGATCTGACTGGCGCGCTGCATGGGCAGGCCCACGCCCCCAGACTGATCGCAGCGCCAACGACGAGCCAAGCTATCTGCCTTTCAAGCGATGGGGAAGCTGATTTGTGCTGGTCAGTCACATCGCGTATCGAGACAGTCTTGGGCTCATGGCATAAACCAGTCCAAGTTTTCGTCCGCACCCCCACTGGGTCGGTTTTCAGTGGAAGACAACAACTTTCGACCTTTTGCGGTGATTGGCAGTATTGCTCCTTAAAACCTATCCAATCTGTCTTCCGAATCCAACTGCACGATGTGACTTAAATCACGACTTTTCCGCTTGATTGATTTGGGGGGGCCGGGCAGGACCAAGACTGCGTCCGAGGCCGTCGCAATGGAGGAAAGCGGCGTGCCGTCGGCTTTCCACGCAGGCGCGGCCGTTCTCAGCCATACCACCTCGGTGCGCACGGCGAGGAGATGCCCATCCCGCCACGCGTAGGAATGTCGCCCGCCCATGGAGCGTATGAGCGAGATAGACGAAATTCTTGTGGTCGAACTTGAAGATGCGGTAGCGGTTGCCGAACTCATCTTAGAGCGCGACCACGATCCGTGTATGGAACTACCTCCAGGCAGTCCAAGAATTCGTCCGCACCCCGATTTTTCTGTCTACAGCCACCCCGTATCGTGCTGTCAAATGGTTATGGTTCTATCATTGAGCCGATCAACCACTTTCGCGTTTATAACGTGGTCACTCGATCATCCCCCTCCCCTACACCCGACGACCATGATGCCGTCTTCCGCCCAATTCGTTCGCCTCGTGCGTTTGAGGAAATCGCAGCGCAGATCCGAAGTCAGCTCGCCGAGGGCAAGCTTCGCGTTGGCAATCGGCTGCCATCAGAACGCGCACTTGCCGAGCAGTTTGGCGTATCGCGCAACACGTTGCGCGAAGCGTTGCGATCGCTGGAGCACGCGGGACTTCTAAGGCTGCAGAAAGGCGCCACAGGCGGCGCTTTCATCACTGAGGTCAGCGGTGACACGATTGCCACGGGGTTGCTGGACATGTTTCACAGCGGCAGCATACAGGCGGCCCAATTGACGGAGGCCCGCATCTGGCTGGAGTCGATCGTGGTGCGCGAGGCTTGCCAGCGAGCCACGCCCGAGCAGATAGAGCAGTTGCGTGAGAACGTGCGTGATTCGGAGGAGGCCAACGAACGTGGTGACCTGGCTACCCGTGCCGAGGTGAACCTGGAGTTCCATCGCATCCTCACGCGCATGACGGGCAACCCGGTGATGGTGATCGTCATGGACAGCGTGCTGGGCGTACTGAGGCATTTCGTCGTGACCATCGGCCCCTACGAGAATTCCTTCGTATTGCCCTCTCGCAAGCGTTTCATCAAGCTGCTGGAGGCGCGCGACGCACCTGGCGCTGTAGCGGAGATGGAGGCCAGCCTCAAGCGGCTTCAACGCAGCTATCTCTCACACGCCAAGGAAGCGGCCCCAGTCACGACCGCCAGGCCACTTTCGGTGGACACATCACAGCCGCCAACGCGAGCACGCGGCAGCGGTCCTCGCAAAATGGGCTGAGCGCAATCGTTGCGCCGGGCATAGCCCAACTTTGAAGACGGCGGCCCGGTCGGGTGCGCCGTTTTTTTGTCCCTCACCCAAACCACCGGCTGCGCCCCGCCGGGCGCGCCACTGCGCGCCCGGCGTCTCCGGCTGCTCGAACAGTTCCCCGGTGCGGAATAGGGGTTTGCGCACCCTCGCATCGCATCTTATAATGGTTCAACCATTGATAGGAGTAGCCATGTTCAATCAGCAAAGCATTAATGCGTTGCCCGTCCATCAAAGCACCCCTGGCACCGGGGCACCCGCGCTGCAAGGGCTTCGAGTCGTCGATTTCACGCACTTCATCGCAGGGCCTCTGGCCACCCAGAACCTCGCTGACTTCGGCGCTTCCGTTGTCAAGGTCGAAGCCCCCGAGCGTGGGGACGACTTCCGGCACTACCCGACCGTTGATCCTGAGATCCCTGCTCAGGGTGGGCCTTTCCTCTGGGCCAACCGCAACAAGCAAAGCCTCGGCCTGGACATGAAGAGCGAGGCCGGATTGGCGGTGGCGAAGGAACTCATCGCCCAAGCCGACGTGCTCGTTGAAAACTTTTCCAGCGGTGTGATGGACCGATTCGGCCTGGACTACGCCACCTGCGCAAAGCTCAACCCGCGCCTCGTCTACTGCTCCATTTCTGCCTATGGGCGCGAGGGCGCCTCCGCCGACCGCCTCGGGTTTGACCCGATCGCACAGGCAGAGAGCGGCTTCATCTCAATGAACGGATACAACGACCGCCAGGGTGTTCGCACGGGCGCTGCCGTGATGGACGTGGCCACCGCGATGTCAGCGACCAACGCGATCCTGCTCGCACTGATGGCCAGGAACCGTGACGGTGTCGGGCAGAAAGTGGAGGTGGCCCTGTTCGACACGGCCATTGTGATGACCGGGTACGGTGCCATGCAGCACCTGACCACGGGCCACGAGCCGCGTCGCAACGGCAACGTCAGCCCCGACACCTGCCCCTCAGGCGTGTTTGAGTCGAAAGACAAGCCCTTCTACATCAACTGCGGCAATGACAAGATCTTTCAGCGCCTGTTCGAGCAGGTTCTGGCGCGCCCCGACCTGGCCAACGACCCAGTGCTGTCCCAGCGAGCCAAACGACTCGAGCATCGCGAACGCATCTTCCAGGTGATGAACGAGGCCTTTGCGAAACAGCCCTGGAGCCACTGGGCGCCGCTTTTGCGCGCGGCCAACGTCCCGCACGGTCAGGTGCGCACCTTGGGCGAGGCCCTTGCGTCGGACGAAGCACGTTCGCGCGGCTTGGTGACGCGTATCGCTCACCCGGTGAAGGGATGGATCCCCAACATCGCCAACCCGTTGCGCCTGGAGCGCACGCCGTGCGTGCCACCAAAAGCCGCACCGGCCGTGGGACAACATACGCAGGCCGTGTTGCGCGATGCCCTGGGTTATGACGATGCTCGGATCGCCCGGCTTGAGGCCGAAGGCGCTTTCGGTGCAGCGGCGGCCGCACAGTCGCAGAAAGCCGCGGCATGACACGCCGCGTCGCCCTCATCGGCGCCAGCGCCATCCCCATCGGTCGCCACCAGACGGCCGATGAAGAAGCGTTGCAGGTGCTGGAGAACGAAATCATGACGCGCCTCATTGCCGAAGCAGTGCAGGACGCAGGGGTCTCCAAAGAGGACATCCAGAGCCTGGTATTCACGCTCCCCCGGCCTTACACGCGGCAGAAGTACTTCCACACTTTCCTCATTGGCCAACTGCGCCTGGCATGCCGCGGCAGCGTGATGGAGGTGATGGGCAACGGCATGACCGCGGCGCTGGCATTCGACAAGGCGTGCGACGAAATCTTGCTGGGCCGGTCAGAGGTTGCACTCGCACTCGGCATCAACATGGAAAGCGCCGTCTCCGCCGCCGAGCACATGATGAGCAGCATGCGCACCACGGGCGACGTGGACTTCCACACGTCAGCCGGTTTCACGCCCATCGCCTGGTACGCGATGGACGCCATGCGCTACATGCACGAACACGGCGCTACGCGCGAGCAGCTTGGCGCTGTTGCGGTGAAGAACCGCTACCACGCGTCGTTGAACCCGCTGGCGCAGTACCGCAAGCCCATCACGCTGGAAGAGGTGGTGTCGCAACGCCCGATCGTCGAGCCCTTGGGCTTGTACGACGTGCCCCCGCGCGGCGACGGCGCCGCCTGCCTGGTGCTGGCAAGCGAAGAAGTCGCCAAGTCGATTGGCCGGCCCTACGCATTGGTGCGCGGCCGCGGCTTCTACCACGATGGCTCGCACCAGATCAACGACGTGCCCAACGACATGATCGCCTTCGAATCCGCTGTGCGCGCCTCGAAGGACGCCTATGCCCAGGCGGGCATCACGGCTGCCGATCTCGACATTGCTGAGCTGTATGCGCCATGCACCATTGTCGAAGTGCTGGTCAGCGAAGCGCTTGGCCTGGTGCCGCGCGGTCAAGGTGCCCGCGCCGCTGCCGAAGGGGAAACACGGTTGGGAGGGCGCATTCCGGTGTCTACCTCGGGTGGCCTCACCTCGCGCGGCCACCCCGCCTACGTGACATCGCTCTACAACTACGTCGAGCTGGCCGCGCAGTTGCGTGGCCGCGCCGGCGAACGCCAGGTGAAAAACGCCCGCTTCGGTCTTTCAACGGGCGAGCTGGGCAACTACAACGCCGCCCTCGTCCACGTGCTGGAGGCCATGGCATGACACAGCTTCCCATCATCCCCACCACAGGTCTGCGCGCCTACCCCCCGCGCCGCTCGGCTTTCACGAAAACGTTCTGGGACGGCCTGTCGCAGGGTCAGTGGCAAACCACGTGCTGCGATGCCTGCGGAAAACAGACCTTCCCGCCGCGTCCCATCTGCCCGCATTGCTGGTCCGCCACGGTCAGCTGGTGCGCCTTGTCGCCGCGCGGCACGCTGTATTCGTGGACGCGCATCCATGCCGCACCCGCTGTGTTTGCGGCCGAGTCGCCCTATGCCGTTGGCATCGTCGACCTCGATGTCGGCATCCGTCTCGCGTGTCGCCTGACCGATGCGCTCGCCGGTGACTGGAAGCCAGGCACGGCCGTCGAGATGGCCGTGTTGCAGTACGAAGACGGACCGCTGTTCGCGGCCCGCCCCGCCACCCCCTGAAACCTCACTCAAGGAACACACCATGCGAGGCCTTTGCATTGAAGAGTTCGAGGTCGGCCGGGTCGACGAAAGCCGCGCCAGAACCATCACGGAGACCGATGTGGTCCAGTTCTCCTGGATCTCGGGCGATGTCAACCCCATGCACACCGACGCGGTGGCCAGCGCGAAATCACCGATCGGCCAACGCATTGCACACGGCGCACTGGGCCTGTCCGTGGTCACAGGCTTAAGTGCGAGCCTGGGCTACCTCGACGGCACCGCCGTGGCCGCTCTGAGCATCGACGAGTGGAAGTTTCTCAAACCGATTTTCTTCAACGACACGGTGCGCCTGCGCGCCACCGTCGTTGAAGCGCGCCCCACGTCCAAGCCCGACCGCGGCGTGCTCGTACGCCGCATGGAACTGCTGAACCAGCGCGACGAAGTCGTGCAGACCGGTCTGATGACCACCATGGTCCTCACTCGCACCGGCCGCGAAGCCGTCCTGACCAAACCCTGAATCCCCACATCCCGGAGCCAACCATGTCCCAATCCCTGATCAATACCACTGGCCTTACCGAAGAACAAAACATGATGCGCGAGGGCGTGCTCGATCTGCTGTCGCGCCACCTGCCCTGGGAAAAGGTGCGCCAGATGGACGAAGCGCGCGAGTTTCCACACGAGGCGTACAACGCCCTGGCCGAGGCCGGCTACCTCGGCTTGTTCTACCCCGAGGCGCTCGGAGGCATGGGCGGTTCCTACAAGGACATCGCCGTGATGCTGGAGACGCTTGGCTACTACTACACCGGCATCGCCCAGGCCGTCACCACGTCGGCGATCTACGCTGGCATGCACGTCGCGAAGTTTGGCTCCCCTGAGCTGAAACAGGAGATTGTTCCCAAGATCATCTCCGGCCAGGCCAAGCTGGCGCTGGGCATGTCCGAGCCGGGCACCGGCTCCGACGTGGCCGGCATCAAGACGTCCGCCGTGCGTGATGGTGACGAATACGTGATCAACGGCAACAAGGTGTGGATCACCTGCGCCCACGTGGCCGACTACATCGTGGCCATCGTCAAGACCGACACCCAGGCACGCCACAACGGCATCAGCACGATCCTGGTTCCGACCAAGACCCCCGGTGTGACGATCCGCCCGTTGTCCATGCTGGGCCGACGGACCAGCCACGCCAACGAGGTGTTTTTCGACAACGTGCGCGTGCCCGCAAACTATCTGTTCGGCGGCGAAGGCCAAGCCTGGAAGAACATCATGAACTGCCTGGGTCTCGAACGCCTGGGGCTGGCCGCCATTTCGGCTGGCCACTGCTTCAAGATCACCGAGTACGCGCGCGACTATGCGCGTGATCGCATCCAGTTCGGCAAACCGATCTCGCAGTTCCAGGTGATCCAGCACAAGCTCGCCGACATGGTGATCATGGCCGAGACGGCCCGCCAGATGACCTACCGCGTGGCCGACTTGCTGGACGCCGGCTCGCCAGTGGTGACGGAAGCTTCGATCGCCAAGATCGTCGCCACCGAAAACAACTTCAAGTGCGCGGATATCGGCATGCAGATCATGGGCGGCGCAGGCTACTCCAACGAGTACGACATGCAGATGTTCTTCCGCGACTCGCGCGTGGGGCCCATCGGCGGCGGCACCAGCGAGATCCAACGCAACATCATCGCCAAGCAACTGGCGCTCTGATGCCTGGTGGGGTGCAACGCTCCATGCGAAAAGGCCCGCCGATACCGGCGGGCCTTTTTTGTCTGTTCGCTCTGTGTTGGTGGCGCCAGCGAAAGGCCGTGCTGGCCGTTCCTCCGTTCACGCGTTGCGCAGCAGCGCAATCCAGTCGCGGACGTTGGCCGTGGCTTCGAGCACCATGCCTTGCTCGACGAAGCGGTCGGCGCGCTCGCGCCCCAGCACCGGCTCGGCCAGGCTAAGAAACTTGTTCACCACCTCGGCGTCGCTCAAAGGTGCATGCGGTGAACCGCGCGGAGCCGATACGGCCTCCACGGTGACATGGCCGTTTGCGTCGGTGAGTTTGATGCTGCACTGGTGGTAGTGCGTGAACGCCGGATCGGCGATCACGCGCACGCGTTCCATGGCGGCGACAACCTCGGGCCGGCGCAGTTGTTCGTTCAGCGCAATGCTGTGCTCCGGCAGGATCACGTCGGCGCCACACGCCACCAAGGCAAGCACGTATTGCAGGTGGAAGCGCGCGTCGTTGGGCGAGTCGGGCAGACGGTCTTTGCTCACCACGTCGGCGACGTAGGGAGCCACGCGCAGCGTGATGCTTGTCTCATTGAGCGCGCGTGATGCGCGCAGACGGCCAAGCGCATCGGCTGGCGCATGCAGGTAGCCACAGCAGGCGTGCAGCTTGCGGCGCGGTTGGTCCAGCGCCCAGCGGTCGTGCCAGGCCTCGGCGTTGAACGCGCCTGCGGTGGACGCCGTAGCAAAGAAGCCAAAGGAACCATCGAGCAGGTTCGGCGAACCGGTCATGCCGGCGCGCGCATAGTGCGCCGCCGTCAGGCCGATATCGGCCGGCTGCGCGCCAAAAAGCATGGGCTTGACCGAGCCACCGTTGCCGAAAATGACTTCTGCCGGACACCAGCCCGCCAGACTGGCCGCGATGGACAGGGCGTGGGCCGTCTGCGTCTCGTCCAGGTCAAGCAGGTGGGCCGCCGCCGCCGCAACGCCGACGGTGGACGGAAAGCCCACCGGCACCAGTGCCATTTCCGTGTAGCGGCGCAACGTGGGGTAAACGGATTCGTAGACACGCGTGGTGACCTCAATGCCGCGTACCACCGCCTCCAGCACCCGCGTGCCCGATGCGCCGAGCGACTCACCCAGGGCCAGCGCCGCGCTCACGTTGCCAATGCTGGCGTGGCCGCCAATCAGGTCATTGAGTTCGAGCACGTCACCCAGGTAGGCGTTGATGCGCGCCGCGCCTTTGAGCGACCGCCGGTGCGGCGTCCCGAACACCGTGGTGCGCTCATCGCCACTGGCCGGTTCGCAGGCCACGACGAGGCCGGCCTCTTCGGTGCGCGTGCCCGCCAGGCTGCAGCCAACCGTGTCGAGGATGCTCAGGCGAGCCTGGTGCAGCACCCGCTCCGGAATGCGTCCAGCGCTCATGGCGCGGGCTTGCTGCACGATCTGCAGCAGCGCAGGAGCGGGCGCGCTCATTCTTTCTCGATCCCGGCCTGCTGGGCCACCGCGCCGTACTTCGCGGTGTCCTTCTTCATTGCTTCACCATAGGCCTGAGGCGACAAGACGGTGCCTTCCATGCCCAGACGCGTGTACAGGGACTGGATTTCTGGCGTCTTCACGGCCGCTGCAATTTCCTTGTGCATGCGGTCGATGATGGCCTGTGGTGTGCCCGCCGGTGCCAGAACGCCCAACCAGCCGTCAAAAGCAAAGCCCTTGTAGCCCAACTCTTGCATCGTGGGCACGTCGGGGAGAGACGGTGTGCGGTTGGAACCCAGCATGGCCAGTGCGCGCAGGCGCTTGGCCTGCAGCATGGGTGCGGCCGCGCCCAACGCATCGGGGTTGACGGTGATACGCCCGCCCAGCAACTCGGTGGCGGCTTGCGCAGCGCCCCTGAAAGGAATGCCCAGCAGGTCGATCCCGGCGGCGTGGTTCATGGCTTCCATGGCAATGCGGTACAGACCAGCCGAGTTGCCGTAGGTGAGCGTTCCGGGCTGCTTCTTGGCCGCGGCCACGAGGTCCTGCACGCTGCGGTACGGCGACTCATTGGCCACGGTGAGCAGCAGCGGCGTGTTGGCCATGGTGGCCACGGGCACGAAATCCTTGAACAGGTCAAAGGGCACATGCTTCGAGATCAGCGGTGGCACCACGGTCGTCGAGACGGTGGCCACCGCGAAGGTGTAGCCGTCGGGCTTGCTGCGCGCGACCGTCTGCATACCGATGCCGCCATTGGCGCCGGGCTTGTTCTCCACCACCACCGGCTGTCCCAGCGTGGTGGATATCTGTTGCGCAATGGCGCGGGCGGTCACATCCGAACTGGAGCCCGGGGTGAACGGTGCAATCAGACGGATCGGCTGATTGGGATAGGGGGCCTGCGCGTGTGCATGCGCGCACACCAGCGCCGCCGCGAAGAAGAATGCACGTGGGATGAACTTCATGATGGATTCCTTTGTACAGAAAACGCAATAAACCCCATGCGCCGCTGCGCACGGGCGCAGAAAGTCAGAAGGTGGCAAGACCCGAGGTCATGGGTACGGTGCGAATCAGGCGTGTCTCCTGTGCAGAGATCAGATGGCCCGACGCGGCCAGATAGGCCGGAAAGTCGGGGTGGGCGTCACGGGCCCGGCTGCGGCGCTCATAGTCGGCCAGGTCTTGATAGCCCCACAAGTGCACGAACTGGTTTTGTGGCCCCACCACGCTGGTGTAGAAGCCCAACGGATGGCCCAGCGTCTCCAGCAGCACCGGCATGGCGAGGCGCCCAAAGACGTCAAGAAACTCGGGCATTTTGCGCAGCGCGATCGTATAGACGCGGTGGTCCACCAGTGGGTGGGTCAGCGGCAAGAGCGATGAATTCATGCGGTCACCTGCTCACGATCGAGGGCACTCGCGCTTGCCGGTTTCGCCGAGGCACGCGCAGCGATGTGGTTGGCAGTTACATAGGCGAACGTCATGTTCGGGCCATGTGTAATACCTGCGCCAGGGTAGTTACCGCCCATGACGCTGGCACGATCGTTGCCCACAGCATACAGCCCGTCGATGGGCGAACCGTCTCTGCACAGTACCTCACCCACCACGCTTGTGTTCAAGCCGTCGAAGGTGCCCAGGTCACCCATCAGCACCTTCACGGCGTAGAAGGGGCCTTGATCCAGAGGGGCCACACACGGGTTGGGCTTTTGCTCAGGGTCGGCCAGGTAGCGGTTGAAGCTGTTGCCGCCGCGGTCGAAGGCAGGATCCTTGCCGTTGACGGCGTCACAGTTGTACTCGCGCACTGTGGCCTCCAGCCCCGCAGCATCGATACCGGCGTTGTGCGCCAGTTCGGTCAGCGTCTTGCCCTTGAGCAGATAGCCGTTGCGCACGAAACCGCCGATCGGCATGGGCGCTGGTTTCACATAGCCCAGGCCGTACTTGGACAACGCGGCTTTGTCGCAGACCAGCCACATGGCGGTTTCCTTCATGCCCGCGCAGGCCTTCACCAGCGCAGCGCCCACGTCGTGGTACGAGTTGGATTCGTTGGTGAAGCGCTTGCCGTTGGCAAGCACGCCGATCACGCCCGGCTTGTAGCGGTCCAGCAGGTGTGGGAACACACCCGTCTCACCCTTGCCGAAGTCCACCTTCGTCACGGGCATCCAGGCAGCCGGTTCGGGGAAGCGGATGTCGACCACACCGCCCACGGCTTCGGCCATGTTCAGGCCATCGCCCGTGTTGCTGGTGGGCGTGGGCGAGAGGTGCTGATGACCGCGCTTGACGTGCGGATAGGCTTGCGCGATACGCTTGACGTCGTGCGGGAAGCCGCCGGTGGCCAGCACCACGCCATGACGCGCCGTGATGCGCTGATCGCCGCCAGATGTGGCCGCCAGCACCCCAATGGCTCGCTCGCCTGCCATGACGATCTGGCGCACGGGTGTGTCTGTGGCGATCGTAATGTCCAGATCGAGCGCCGACCTCGCCAGCCGGGCGGCCAGCGCGTTACCACTGGTGACCTGCACAGCGCGACGGTACAGCACGAGTTCCTTCATGTGGTTGGCCAACCGCTTGGCCACGTAGAAGAACGAGGTCAGCGATTTCGTGGCGCGGAAGAAGTGCTTGAGGTCAGCGTTGGACGAATTGAACATCATCCCGATGAAGGTGATGCTCTTGAGCGGCGGCTTTAGGCGGTCGATGTCCTTGCCCAGCCCACGGATGTCATAGGCCGCTGCCAGGATGGAGCGGCCGATGTCGACACCGCCCGGCGCCGTAGGGTGGTAGTCCGGGTAGAGCGTGGGCACGAACTTGACCTGCGTCTCGCGTTCAAAGAACTCGACCATCTTTGGGCCGTTTTCGATGAAGCACTCGACGGCATCGTCGTCGTAAAACTGCCCGGTTTCGGCACGCATGAACGTGCGCACAGCCTCCACGGAGTCCTGCGGATTCTGCCGGCGACCGTGTTGGTTCAACGGCACCCACAGCACACCGCCCGAGAGTGCGGTAGTACCGCCAAAGACGGGTTCCTTCTCCAGCACCAGCACGTCCAGGCCGCGCTTCTTCGCGGTCACCGCGCATGCCAGGCCGGCAGCGCCGGAACCGACGACGATCAGGTCGTATTCGTTCTTCATCGAATTCTCACTCGGCCTTGAGGTTGTACTTGGTGATGACGTCGCGCAGTTGGGCCGTTTCGGCCTTCATCAACTGGCCGAACTCGGCCGGGGTCGAGGTCTTGGGCAGCGCGCCCGTCGGCTGCAACTTTTCGCGGATCGCCTCGTCGGCCATGATGCTGGTGATGGTGGCGTGCAACTTGGACACGATCGCATCGGGCGTACCGGCCGGGGCGAGCATGCCGAACCAGATCTCTGCGTTGAATCCAGGCACGGTCTGGTTGATGGTCGGCGTACCGGGCAACAACGGTGAGGCCTTTTCGGTGCCAACACCGAGCAGCTTGAGATCGCCCTGCTTCACCAGACCCAGCATCGCAGAGGATGGCGTCGTCAACAACATCTGCACCTCTCCCGTGCGCACCGCCAGCGTGGTCACGGCCTCGCCCTTGTACGGCACATGCTCAAGCTTGACGCCTGCCATCTGCGCGAGGCGGGCGCTCGCGATGTGGCCGTAGGACGCCGTGCCGGCCGACGCGTACTGAACGCCATGAGCCTGGCTGCGCACGTGCTTGAAGAATTCTTCGAGGGTGTTGCCCGGAACCGCTTTGTTGGTCACCAGTGCCAGCGGCACGGCGGTCGTCAGGGTGATGGGCTTGAAGTCCTTGACCGCGTCGTAGCCGGCTTTCTCATTGAGCAACGGAGATAGCAACAGGCCGGTGTTTGGGTAGAGCAAGGTGTAGCCGTCCGGCTTGGCACGAGCGACGAACTGCGCGCCGATGGCACCAGACGCGCCGGCCTTGTTGTCCACGACCACGGGCTGCCCCAGCAGCTTGCTCAGACGATCCTGAATCATGCGCACCTGACCATCGCTGGTACCACCGGCGGGATAGGGAACAACGATGGTGATGGGGCGCGAGGGGTAGGCGTCTGCCTGGGCCCAGGCCGCGCCTGCGGCGAGGACGGAAAAAGCGACGATCAGAGCCCTCTTGCTTGCGTTCATGTTTGTCATCTCCTGGTTGGGTGGTACGACCGCGGCGCACATGCGGCAATTTATCAATGGTTGATCCAATGATTGTATAGTTGTGCCATGCCGATTCCAAGTCCATGCAATAACCCCAGCCTCTTGCGGGTTGCCAGGAGCTGTCGGCATGAGTGAAGGGGTTACAGCTCGCCCGGTGGTGGCGAAGCCCGTGCGCAGCTCTGGCGCCGAGCTGGCCGTGACGGTCTCGATCCCCCTTTTGACGCTGGGCGACCTGCTTCTGCAGTGGCGTTGGTCTTTGTGGGGCGCCGCACTGATGGCCGGGGTCTTCGTCGCGTGCCAGCGCCGGCACATGACCCCGCCAGTGCAGCGCACGGTGCTGTTTCTGCTGGTCGTGACCGGATTGCTTCTTCCCTTGTTGCCCGAGCCCGGTGCCGCTCTGGAGCGCGGTCTGCGCATCGGTGTACTGATTGCTTCACTGCTGGTCAGCACGAAGCTGGTGTCCCGCGCCATTGGCCGGGTGCCGCGCACCCGTGCGCTGCTGGACAGCCTGCACCGCGTCGCACCCAGTCACCGCTACGGGGTGCAGAGTGTGGCCAGTCAGTTCTTCGGGGGGCTCTTGGGTCTGGCCGGCGTCACCATGATGATGGAGTCTGCAGCTCAGCAGAAAGACCTGTCGCACAAGGACAGGCTGGCGTCGTTCTCGGCGATCACGCGGGGTTACGCCGCCCTGAGCCTGTGGAGCCCGATGTACAGCAACATGAGCATCACACTAGCCCTGTACCAGGGTGCACAGTGGGTGAGCGTGCTGCCCGCAGCATTGCTGGTCGCGGCATTTTTCCTGGTGCTCGGAACCGCGCTCGAACGCCTGTCGGGTCGTGCTCGGCAAGCCCCGGGGTTTGGGCAGGCCGCGAGCTTCGCCTCGCTGTTGCACCAGGGGTGGCCTGTGCTGCTGGGCATGTGCGTTTTTGTCGTGGTGATGGTGCTGGCCAGCCGCGGCCTTGCCTTGCCCATATCGGCCGTCATCATCGCGGGCGCGCCGCTCGCCGCCTGGCTGCTTAATGCCCACATGGGGGGCAGCCTGCGCCCGCGTTTCCGCGGGGCAGCGGGCCTGATGGCGGCAGACTTGTCGGACTTTCGCATCATGGCCGGCGAGGTGGCGATCTTCATGGCCTCGGGTTGCGCAGGAACGGTGATCGGAAGCGCCATTCCCAAGGCTTGGATTGCCGCCATCGGTGCGGCGGTCGCCGGATCTCCCGAGCTGGCCTGCCTGACGGTGTCGGCGACCATCGTCGCACTCTCGGCGGGCGCGCTGCACCCCATGTTGAGCGCCATCATCGTCGGCTCCAGCCTGGGCCCCGCGCAGTTGGGCTTGCCGATGCTGCCGCACCTGAGCGCGGTGCTCGTGGGGTGGGGACTGGCGATCATCGTCACGCCGTTTTCCGTGATCAGCGGCATGGCCAGCCGCTGGTCGGGCCTCCCACTGCTAACCATCAGCCTGCGCGCCAACGCTGTGTTTGTGCTTCTAGCGCTAGGCGGCTCAGCCGGTCTGCTGGGCCTGATGGCCCGTGCCATTGCGCGTTGATCAGGATATTCATGCAATCCTCCCCACACTCCCCCCGCACCGGCCCTCTCTCAGAATTGCGCATCGTCGAGTTCGGCGGGCTGGGTCCCGGGCCCTTTGCCTGCATGCTGCTGGCCGACATGGGCGCCGACGTCGTGCGCATCGACCGCCCGGACGCAGCGCCAACCGACCCCAGGGACATCGTCGCGAGGGGCCGCCGCACGGTGTTCCTGGACCTGAAGCAACCCGCAGCGATTGAGCAGGTCATGCGATTGCTGGAACAGGCCGATGCGCTGGTGGAGGGCTTCCGACCCGGCGTCATGGAACGGCTCGGGCTCGGGCCCGATGCGGTCGCGCAGCGCAACCCGCGCCTGGTCTACGGCCGCATGACCGGCTGGGGCCAAAGCGGCCCCTTGGCACAATCGGCCGGGCACGACATCAACTACATCGCATTGAGTGGGGCGCTGGCCACGGTGGGAGAAGCCGGCCGAGCTCCTGTGCCACCGCTCAATCTGGTGGGCGACTACGGAGGCGGAAGCCTCTATCTGGTGACGGGCCTGCTCGCCGCGCTCATGCACGCCCGCGCCACCGGTCAGGGCCAGGTGGTGGACGCCGCCATCTGCGACGGTGTGCTCTCTCTGCTGAGCAACAACCAGTCGCACCGGCTGCGCGGCCTGTACCGCGACGAACGTGGTGCCAACATGCTCGACGGCGGCGCACCCTACTACACCACCTACGAGACTGCCGACGGCAGGTACACTTCGGTGGGGCCGATCGAACCGCGCTTTTTTGCCAAACTGTGTGAGCAACTCGACCTGCCCGACGCGCTGCGCGACGCGCAGAACGACCGCGAGCGCTGGCCGGCCCTGCGCGACGCGATGGCGGCGGCCTTCCGTCGCTGCACGCTGGCGGAGTGGAGCGCGAAGCTGGAGGGCAGCGATGTCTGCTTCGCGCCTGTGCTAACGCTCGACGAAGCGCAGCAGCACCCGCACATCCAGGCGCGCGGCGGCTTTATGCAGATCGATGGTGTCACCCACACAGCCCCCGCGCCCCGGTTCTCGCGCACGCCTTCTGCTGCGCATGCAACCAGCGCTGCTGCGGCGGTTTCCGCAGAGACCGTTCTGACCGGCTGGCGCACCCGCACATCCCCTTCAAATCCCAACCCTCGGAGTGAAATATGAAAGTTCTCGTCCCCGTCAAGCGCGTGGTGGACTACAACGTCAAGGTACGCGTGAAGAGCGACGGCAGTGGCGTGGACATCGCCAACGTCAAGATGAGCATGAACCCGTTCGACGAGATCGCGGTGGAAGAGGCGGTGCGCCTGAAGGATAAGGGCGTG
>QFCS01000288.1_pt1 | contig 143460 bp, 111 predicted proteins | sample 3576561 | NCBI WGS metagenome assembly QFCS01 | reverse complement strand
TTCGTGGGAAGCAGCGGCTGGATAACAGACCACTCGAAATCCGTCAGATCGAAACGCGCCATGATCGCCTCCTGCAAATTGCAGGAACGGAATCACAGCCGCGGCCGATTGGGAATCCCGTTTATGGGTATGTGACCTAGAGCAATTCCAGGAGAAGTGGAAACCGGTTCTCCGTCCGGAATTGCGTAAAAACAAAGAGATAGAGCATTTCCGCGATTCGGAGAAAAGCGGAAAAGCTCTTGAGTTCGCCCTTGCTGGATGCGTAGCGTGCAAACCGTCGGCCGTCGGAGGCTTTCCGCCGCCGCGTCGCTTCGCTCCGTATTTGAAGTGATGGAACAGCGGCTCGGGCGTGATCTTGAGAAGGAGGCTTGCCTCCTCGGCGTTTGAATCCAGGAGTTCATGTGGTCGTGGCGCCGAGGCGGTTACCGACTGGCGTCACGGCAGGTTGGCCGGGGAAGTCAGCTTCATCGAGTTGCGATGTGCAAGGCTGGCATGGATTGCCGCTAGGCCGGGCCGGCCGTTTCGCCACGACCATTCGGCGAAACGCAGGTCGAGATAGTCGAGCGTCACTGCAATGGTGAGCGAGCCGACGCTGAGAGCGTCCATCGTCGGCAGCCAGCGGATCTCGAGCGCGTCCAGCGACATCTCGATGCGCTGCCGCTGCCGGTCGAGCCATTCTTGCCAGTGAAGATGGGCAGGGCGCTGGACGATCTCGTTACGAAAGGCAACGGCCGCGTCGGCCATCGAAAGGGCGAGCGCCTGCAGCGTCAGCACGCGTCTTCGTGCTTCCCCTTGGCGCGGAAGCAGATCGGCATTTTCTGCCATTTGGCACAGGAAGTCGACGATCACGCGCGAATCGTGGACGACCAGGCCGTCGGCCGTGACCAGTACCGGAACCTGGGCGATGGGCGAAAGCGATGCCAGTTCTTCATTGACGCCGGCGACCGGGACGTCCGCGGCCACCAGCCTGAGATCATGGGCCAGGCCGAGCTCGTGGGCCGCGACAACGCATGTACGAACATAGGGCGAGATGAAATCGCCGTAGAGGGTCATTGTTGGGGCTTGGGGTGGAACCCTGTCAGACCGCATGACGTGCCAGCGCCGCGAGACTGCGCTCGAGGGTCTCCGTGACGTTGGCCAGGTGGTCGCGCATCGCCTTCTCGGCGCGATCCTGGTCGCCCGCACAGATCGCCTCGACGATCTCGCCATGTTCGCCGATCGACTGGTGGATGCGTCCGGGAAACAGAATGGTCCTGAACTGGTAGCGCACGATCTGCGAGTTCAGCGTCGACAGCAGGCGGCTTGCCGTCTGATGCCCGGAGATCTTGCGGATCTCGGCATGCAGCTGCCCGTTCTGGCCGGAATAGGTGGTGAAGTCCTCGCGATCGATCGCCTCTCGCATCGTCTGCAGCACATCCTGCAGCCGCTTCCGGTCGGCGGCGGTCGCCTTTGCCGCGGCCTGCCGGGCGATCAGCGATTCCAGCGCGGCGCGCACCTGCAGGATTTCCAGGGCTTCCTGCTCGCTGATGACGCGCACGCGCGCTCCGCGGTTGGGCTCGGAAACCACCAGGCCCTCCTGTTCCAGCTTGCCGAGCGCCAGCTTGACGTTGGAGCGGTTGGTGCCGAGCCAGGCCGCAAGTTCCGCCTCGACGAGCCTTTGGCTCGGCATGAAGTGCCCCGTCTCGATCGCCCTGCGCAGCGTCGCTGTCGGGTCGCTCTTGTCCTTGGCCTTGCGTGTCACGCAGTCCCCCGTTCCAGATATGCGCCAGAGGCGAAGATCATCGGTCCGTCCGCTTCGCCTCGCCGTCGGCGCTTTCGTCATTGCGACCGGTCATGGCCAAAATCAAGTCGAGCGTTTCCAGCCACGCGTCGCCATGCCTGGTCCTCAGTTCGCCGTTGCGGTCCGCAAGGTCCGCCGCCCAGTCCTGGCGCAGCGCGGTCGAGGACGACATCAACGGCTCGATCCCGGCCTCGCCGACGGTGCGGGCGACCTCGCGCATCTCGGCGGCGCGGCGCCGGCCATGCACGAGCGCGCGGCTGATCTGATAGCCGGCGAAGCGATTCCAGTCGGTGCCGGGAAAGGTGTCGACGAGCGAGGCAAGGACACGCTGTTCGACGCCGTAGGCGCGCGCCGTCAGGAAGGCCTCGGAGCAGAGCGCCTCGATCCCCTTGACGATCACGCTCCGGCACATCTTGGTCGCGGAAGCCACGCCGGTCCTGTCGGAGATCACGTCGAGGTTCATGCCCATACCCTCAAGGGCGGCGGCGACCGCGTCCGCTGCGGGGCCTGCCAGCAGGATCGGCACCGCGATGCCGCGTGGCGGCACCGGCGCCATGATCGCCCCGTCGACATAGGCTGCTCCGGAGCGCTCGATTGCTTCGGCGCTGGCCATCTTCGTGCCCGGCGAGACGGAGTTCAGGTCAAGGAAGGTCTGTCCCGGCTTCAGGAAGGTCGCCGCCTGGCGCGCCACCTCGAGCGATGCCGACGCCGTAACCAGCGACAGGATGACCGCGGCGCCCTCGGCTGCCTGCGCCGCCGACCCGGCAAAGGTAATGTCGCTTGCCCGAAACGCCTCGATTTGTTGCTGAAAGGCGGGCGTCGGCGCAAGGATGTCGTAGGTCCTGACCCGCGCCTTTTTCGCGAGTTCTGCCGCAAAGATGGAACCCGCTTCTCCAAACCCGATGATGCCGAGGGCAGGGTTCCTATCGCTCATCTTTGTCGCTCTCCCAAGCGGCTATTGTCATCAATTGGAGGAGCAATGTCAATGACCGAGAGCAGATTGCAGATCGTCTCCAAATAGCTGAAATTTAACGTTATTGCAAATTTTGTTGACAGAAATGTCGACAGTATGATTTGCTGACCGGAAAGGGAGATTGTCCGGTGCCTCTGCATTTTTCGGAACAGGAATTCGCCGCCCGCAAGGCGGCGGTGATCGCCGGCATGGAGCGTGAAGGTCTCGACGCCCTGCTGATGTTTCGCCAGGAAAGCATGTATTACCTCACCGGCTACGACACGTTCGGCTATTGCTTCTTTCAGTGCCTGTGCCTGCGCGCGGATGGCCGCGTCACCCTGCTCACTCGCGCGCCCGACGCGCGTGCGGCGCGCTACACGTCGAACATCGAAGACATTCGCATCTGGGTTGACGCGCCGGATGCCAACCCGGCCCGCGACCTCAGGTCGATCCTCCAGGAGCACGGTCTCTCGGGGCGCCGGATAGGCGTCGAGTGGGATGCCTACGGCCTGACGGCCCAGAACGGCCGGATGCTTGCTTCGACGCTCGACGGGTTCGCGACGATCGAGGACGCATCGCTGTTGATCACGCGTCTGCGCGTCGTCAAGCGGCCAGCCGAGATCGCTTATGTTCGCAAGGCCGCCGAACTCGCCGACCGCGCCCTCGCCGCCGGGATCGAGCTCGCAACGCCGGGCGCTTTCGAGGGCGACATACTGGCGGCGATCCAAGGCGAGGTGTTCAAGGGCGACGGCGACTATTCGGGCAACGAGTTCATCATCCAGTCCGGCCCCGGTTCGCATCTCGGCCGCTATACGGCGGGGCGTCGCCATGTCGAGGCCGGCGAGCAGCTGACGCTCGAATTCGCCGGCGTCTTCCGCCACTACCACTCCTGCCTGATGCGCGTGATGACCGTCGGCAAGGCCGATGCGCGCCAGCGCGAAGTGCACAGGCACGCCATGGATGCCCTCGACGCCGCCTCCGGCGCGTTGCGGCCCGGCGATCCCGTCGGCAATGTCTTCAACGCCTATATCCGCACGCTGGAGAAGGCAGGATTCGTCGAGAACAACCTCAACGCCTGCGGCTACGGCCTCGGCACGACGTTCTCGCCGAACTGGATGGATTGGCCGATGCTGTACCGAGACAACCCTGTCATCGCCGAGCCCGGCATGGTGTTCTTCATGTTTCTGGCCATCACCGACAAAGGCGTCAGCGCGGTGCCGGGCGAGACCTTTCTCGTCACCGAGACCGGCAGCGAGCGACTCGGCAAGGCCGCCATCGATTGCGCGACCGAGAGCTGACCAACACCAGAGCGAGTGAAGACGATGCCGGCAAGCTATCCGTTCAACCATGTCCACCACATCCATGTCATCGTGCGTGACATGGCGAAGGTCGACGCGTTCCTGCGCTCGATCGGCATCGACCTGGTCGACTACGACCACCCCGGCAGCTACACGCTGCTCGAAGGCAACGATGCCGAAACGCTTGCGTCGATTCACTACAAGTTCTGCCGCATCAACGGCATCGACTTCCAGTTCATGTCGCCGAAGGACGACCGGCCAAGCCGGCACAAGACGTTCCTGGAGACACGCGGCGAAGGCGTCTACAGTGTCGGCTTTCTGGTCGACGACGTCGACGCCGCCGAGGCAAAGGGCAGGGAACTCGGGCTCGGCGTCCAGCAGAAGGGGCGGCATGAGGATGGCTGGGGCTTCACGTATTTCGATACGGCCGAGACGCTCGGCATCAACCTCACCGTCCGGCAGAACCCTTACAGCGAGCGCACCTAGCCCCCGCGCAAGTGATGACCGGAGGGGCAGGGTGCATCCTGCCCCCGTTTTTGCAAGTCAGAATTCGCTGCGGATGGGGTCCTTCGGCGCGGCGTCGATGCCGATGAAATCCGAAGTCAGCTTGACGTAGGTGCCGTCGGCAATGATCTCGGCGATCGCCTTGTTGATTGCCTTCACGAGGTTCGGCTTGCCTTTCTTGATCGCCCAGGCCTTCTGCAGCGTGCTCAGCGGCGTGTCGACCAGGCGCAGCGGCAGGTGCGACTGCTTGATGTTGAACGAGGCCGAGATGCCGTCGGTGACGATCGCGTCGATGTTGCCGTTGACCAGATCCTGGAACGCGTCGGTCTCGGACTTGTAGGGCTTGATCTCGCCCGGGTTGAGCGGCCCGGCCATGTCGACCCAGGTCGAGGCGGCCAGCGCGCCGATCATCTTGCCGGCGACGTCTGCAGGGGTCTGCACCGGCGAATCCTGCGGCACGACCAGGCGTGCGCCTGACTCGATCCAGCCGTCGGAGAAGGTGACCTTCTGCTTGCGCTCGGCCGTGATGTCGAGCGGTGAGCCGATAACGTCGAACTGATCGGCTTCCAGGCCGACCAGCAGCGAGTCGAACTTCAGCAATACGGGCTTGTATTTGAGGCCGAGCCGCTTGGCGATCTCGCGCATCAGGCGTACGTCGATGCCGTCGAGTTCGCCCTGCTCGTTCTGCATGCTGAACGGCGGATAGGTTCCTTCGGTGGCGGCCGCCAGCTGGCCGGGCACGACGAGTTCCAGCTCGTCCGCTCCTGCGACAGCAAGCAGCACGCCAAGTGCCAGCGGTACGGCCAGGGCCGCGCGGGCCAGTCGGGTAAACATGCTCATATCTCTCTCCCATTGCCTCACGATCGAGGTCTCTAGCCATTCCTCGCGTTGCGCCGTTCGAGGAATGTCGACAGACGCGTCAGCAGCGTCGTCAGAAGCAGGTAGAAAAGCGCGGCCATGATGTAGAACTGGAACGGCTGGAACGTGCGCGCGATGACGATCTGCGCGTGGAACGTCAGCTCGACGACGGTGATCGCCGACAGCAGCGACGTGTTCTTCAGCGTCGCGACCGCTTCGTTGGTGATGGAGGGCAGGATGATGCGGGCGACCTGCGGCAGGATGATGCGGCGCATCGCCTGGGCTCTGCTCAGGCCGAGCGCGATCGGCGACTCGTACTGGCCCGTGGGAATTGCCATCAGGCCGCCGCGGATGATCTCGGCGACATAGGCGCCGCTGTTCAGGCCGAGCGTGATCACGCCGGCGACAAAGGGAGACATGCCGAGGCCGAACTGCGGCAGGCCGAAATACACCGCGAAGATCTGGATCATCGCCGGTGTGCCTCGGATGAACCAGACGTAGAATTCGCAAGGCCAGCGCAGCAGCCGCCAGCGCGAACGTTTGCCGAGCGCGGCGAGCAACCCGCACACCCAGCTGAGCAGGATCACCAGTACCGTGATGCGGATCGTCAGCCAGGCCGCGTAGAGGAAACCGGGGAGGTATTCGAGCGTCCAGAGCATTGCCGCCTCCCGCTCGTCAAGCCTGCGCGCCGCCGATGGCGGCGTGCGCGGGATCGAGGATGCGGCTCAGGAACTCGCGGGTGCGCGCATTCTTCGGCCGGGCCAACACTTCCGCCGACGGGCCTTCCTCGGCGACCACGCCCTTGTCGACGAAGATGGTGCGCGTGCTCACCGAGCGGGCGAACGACATCTCGTGGGTGACGGCCAGCATGGTCATGCCTTCCCGCGCGAGTTCGGCCATCAATGCCAGGACTTCGCCGACCAGCTGCGGGTCGAGCGCCGAGGTCACCTCGTCGAACAGCATCAGCTTGGGTTTCATGGCCAGCGACCGGATGATCGCGACGCGTTGCTGCTGGCCTCCCGACAGGCGGGATGGATAGACGTCGCGCTTGTCGAGCAGGCCGATGCGCCGCAACAATGTCTCGGCCTCCGCGGCCGCTTGCGCCCTGGGCACTTTCCTGACCAGCACGGGCGCCTCGACGATGTTTTCCAGTACCGTCATGTGCGGCCACAGATTGTAGCTCTGGAACACCATGCCGACCTGCGCGCGCAGGGCGCGAAGCCTCGCCTCGCGGCTCCAGTCCATGCCGTCGCTGCCATAGTCGACGGCCTTGCCGTCGAAGATGAACTCGCCGCTGGTCGGTGTCTCCAGAAGGTTCAGGCAGCGCAGCAGCGTGCTCTTGCCGGAGCCGGATGCGCCGATGATGGCGACGACCTCGCCGGCTTCGACGTCGAGCGAGATGCCGTGCAGCACCTCGAGCGCGCCATAGGCCTTGCGGAGGTTGCGCACCCGGAGAAGCGCGGCCATGTCAGCGGCGCACGCGATAATGCGCGTCCGACGGCGTGAGCGCGGGACCGTTGACCGGCGTGATGTCCTGCGGGCAGCTGGAGAACACCATGATCACGTCCATCTCGGCCGTGAGCTCGACCCTGTCGCCGGCCTTCGATGCCGGCGGCTTGCGGATCACCTGGCCGTCCGGTCCGACGGTGACGTTCATGAACAGGTTGAGCGGGCCCGGCGCAGTCGGGGGCTTGAGGCCGAATTCCTCGAGCGCCTCGTAAAGGTTGTCCTGGCAGTTGCGATGATAGCTGCGAACCCCAAGCTCGGTGTAGACGGCCTGGTTGCAGCAGCACAGCAGCGTGTCGTGGCGGCCGGGCGAGCTGTCGGAGACGAAGCGCAGCATCGGGCGCCGCTGGTTGCTGGACAGCACGTCGCCGGCAGTGGCGTAGATGTGGCTGTTGACGGAGCGCGTGTGCTCCATCGACATGTTTTCCGATACATCGTCCGCGTTGAAAGCCCAGGTATCCAGCACCTGGTTGCCATGCGTGTTGATGATCTCGATCGTCTCGCCCTTGCGGACAAGGACGGCCTTGCCGTGGCTGGCGGGGATCAGTCCGGGCTCCGTCATCGTCGCTTCTCCTTCGAGGCAAGCCGCTGCCGTGCCGCCGCGCGGAGGCTCGGGCGGCAGCAGAGGCTGGGTGGGTCCGGTGGCGCGGTCGGTCAGCCGCCGCAGATCTTGGCCGTCGTCACGTCGGGAGCGATCATGTCGTCCTTGGTGAACCCGTATTTGTCCATGATCGCAGCGAAATCGGGCGAGGCGCGCAGCTCGGCCAGGTGCTTGTTGATCTCGGCCAGCAGATCCTGGTCCTCCAGGCGGACCGCGAAGCTGGCGAAGCCGTAGCGCGGCTTGCCGTCGACGGCGGGTTGCTCGAAGGGGGAGGCGCGCTCCAGCTGGCCGTCGCCCAGCGCGCGTAATTCCGACTCCAGGATGGTGGCGGGATTGGCAAAGCCGTCGACCCGGCCGGCCTTTACCGCGGCGTAGCCGGACGGATCGTCGGGTACCGGCACCAACTGTTCTTCCTTGACGCCCATCGCCTTGGCGTTGTCGGTGATGCCGGTGCCGCCGACCGTGTAGGCGAGCTTGATCGACGGATCCTTCGCAACATCGGCGTAGCTGCGAATGCCGCGCGGATTGCCCGCCTTGACCGCGACGCCGTCGCCAAGCACGTAAAGCGGCTCGGCAAAGGCGACCTGCGCGCAGCGGTCGGGCTTGATGTAGATCGACGACGTGACGAGATCGAAGCGGCCCGCCTTAAGGCCGGGGATGAGGCCGCCGAAGGTGGTGAGGCCGCCGTCGAAATCCTTGACGCCCATTCGGTCGAAGATCTTGTGCAGCACTTCGATGACCACGCCGGTCAACTGGCCGTCGGCGGTAGCGTATGCGAACGGCGCCTCATTGGTGAATCCGAGACGGATCGAGCCCGTGGTCTTGATCTTTTCCAGCGTCGTTTCCGCGCCCGCCGGCATGGCCGCGAGGCTGGCCAGGACAACAAGCGCGGCACGCACACTCGCTTGCCTACGTGAAAGCATCACTTCCCCCATCGATAGCTTTGTATTCTTTTATGATGTCAATTAAGACATCTAAATTGTCAACAATAATGCTGGCTATGTCAAGGGCCAACCGGCTGGCGAAGCCATCGCTTCGTCCTTCCTCATGGGGTCAGCGTGACCAGCCGTTCCTCGGTGTATTCGCGAACCGCGTAGTGCGGGCCCTCATGGCCGAAGCCGCTGTCCTTGACGCCCCCGAACGGCATCGCATCCGCACGCGCGCTCGAGGTCTCGTTGACATGCACCGAGCCGAACCGCAGCCTGGACGCGGCGGGGAGGGCGCTGGTCAGGTCCGTGGTGAAGAGGCCGACCGAGAGGCCGAAAGGCGTATCGTTGGCGCCGGCGACCGCTTCGTCCAGGGTATCGAAGGGGATCACCGAAACAACGGGACCGAAGATTTCCTCGTCCATGGCGCGCATGCCTGGACCGCAGTCGGTCAGGATCGTCGCCGCGTAGACAGGCCCCTGACGCCGGGCACCGCAATGCACCTGCGCTCCGGCGACCTGCGCCTCGCGCACGATGGCCTCGACACGTTCCGCCGCGGCGATCGAAATCAGCGGGCCGATCCGTGTCGCGGCATCGCGCGGATCGCCTGCCGGCATCTGCCCGGCGAGCCGGACGAGGCCGGCCAGCACCTCCTCATGGCGGTCGCGCTGCACATAAAGCCGCTGCACCGACGTGCAGACCTGGCCGGCCTTACGGAATGCCGCATTGGCGATCTTGGGGAGGGCGCGGGCAAGATCGGCATCGGCGCAGACGATTGTGCTGGCGATGCTGCCGAGTTCGAGCTGGGTGCGGCGCAATCCCGCCGCATCCTGGATCATCCGCCCGACCCGGGTGCTTCCGGTGAAAGTGTAAAAGCCGATGCGCTGATCCGCGAGCAGCGCGCGGGCAGCCGCGCCGTCGAGGTCGTGCAGCACGGCGATGAGACCGGCCGGCAGGCCTGCGTCGATCAGCAGTTCGGCGAGCCTGATGGCGGTGATGGGGGTGAAGCCGGACGGTTTCAGCACCACCGCATTGCCGGCCGCCAATGCCGGACCGATCTTGTGCAGCACGACGTTGAGCGGCGAGTTGAACGGCGTGATCGCGCATACGACGCCGATCGGCATGCGCATGGTGAAGCCGATGCGGTTTTCCTGCCCGGGCGAGGCGGCGAACGGCACGACTTCACCGACGATGCGCCGCGCCTCGTCGGCACACAGGCTGAGCGTCAGCACGGCGCGCTCCACCTCCATGTCGGCGTCGGCCGACGTGAAGCCCGCCTCGGCGGTCAAAACCGAGGAGAACGACTGCTTGCGCTCGGCCAGCAGGCGTGAGGCGGTGGACAGGATCTCGAAGCGTCCGGCCGGGGTCGGCACGGCAGTCCGGGCGGCCTTGTCGGCAACGCCGACCGCCGCTTCGACATGCTGCGGGGTAGCGGTTTCGACCTCGGCCAGTTCGGTCTGCAGGAATTTGTCGAGAACCGGGAAGGCCGAAGCGCCTCGAACGGCCTGACCATCGATGAAAGAGCCAAGTTTTTGCCATCCAGACATCCAGGCGTCTCCTTCGTCGGTTGCCTTGCGGCGCCTGCGATCCTTGCCGGATGCGACGCCCTCGGTGCCCGCCGTCGTTTTGTCCTCGCTAACGAGTTCCCAGCGCCCGCATGAAACTGTCGCGTATCCAGGCAGGGTCGCGATCGGTGGCGGTGTGCGGCGTGGCATCGTCGATCTTGGCTGCGATCAGATGCGGACGGTCCGCACCGAGCGCATCCTCCAGCAATTGCTCGAAGTCCTGCTCGTCAGCCGCCCAGTTGCTTTGGCTCAGACCGCAGCCGCGCGCGATGGCGACGAGGTCGGCGCCGTGATGCGTCGCCGTCCTTTGCCCGCCGGTGATCTGATAGGCGGCGTTGTCCATGACGAGCAGCGTCAGATTTTTAGGCGCACGCTCGGCGATGGTGGCGAGGCAGCCGAGTTCCATCAGCAGCGATCCGTCGCCTTCGATGGCCACGACCCTGCGCCTTGGTTGGGCGAGCGCCAGCCCCAGCGCTATTGGAAAGGCGAGGCCCATGCTGCCAAGCATGTAGAAATTGGTCGGCCGGTGACCGGCGGCCCACAGATCGAAATTGTTGAAGCCGATGCCGCCGATGACGGCGTCGTCTTCCGCCAGCCGGGCGACCAGCCGCTTCGTCAGGTCGAAACGGCTGAGCCTGGCATGGTCTTTGGCATGGTCTTCGTTGGCGGCCGGTCCGATTGCCATGTCAGGCCTCCTGCCGTTTGGCATGGGTGAGCAAAGGGGAGAGGATCATCGCGGCGGGCGCCCGCGTGGCGAGTGCCTGATTGATCGTTTGATCGACCATGAAGTCGACGTCGTCTGCCCGCGACAGCGTGTGCGTCTCGATGCCCAGCGCGTCGAGCAGCGGCCGCATGGTGCGGCAGACCAGCGCCTGGCCGACGTTGAATTCGCCGAGCGTGCCGCGTTCCGACACCATCATCAGCAGCGGTATCTGATAGGGAACGGCCAGCGACGCCAGCACGTTGGCGAGCGTGGCGAAGCCGCTGGTCTGCATCAGGACGATGCCGCGCATGCCGCCCATCATGCCGCCGCACACGATACCGACGGCTTCCTCCTCGCGAGCGGGAATGAAGGTGGTGAAATAGTCGTCGGCCTCGATGGCCTTGATGAGCGGCGCCAGCACCTTGTCGGGCACATAGGTCACCAGGCGGACTTCGTTGCGCTTCAGGACACCGACAACGGTGTCGTACCAGCGGGTCATTTCGTTTCCTCCAGGAGATCGTCAGCGGCGGTCGTCGAGGTCCGCGGCACTGTCGAGGTAGACGAGCCCCGCCTTGGCGAGCGGCTCGCGCATCGCGTAGATGTCGAGGCCGAGTTCGCCCTTGGCGAGCCGCTCGCGCACCGACGCCTCCTTGGCGAGCCGCGCATCGCATTTGTCGGCGACGGCCGCCGCCGAGGAACGCGGCACGAAGACGACGCCGTCGTCGTCCGCCACCACCACGTCGCCCGGATCGACCGCGACGCCCGCCACCACCACCGGAACGTTGACGGCGCCGAGCGACGCCTTGACCGTGCCCTGTGCGCTGACGCCGCGGCACCAGACGGGAAAGCCCATCTCCTCCAGGGCCGCGACGTCGCGGCAGCCGGCGTCGATCACCAGCCCGCGCACGCCGCGCGCCTTGAGCGATGTCGCCAGAAGCTCGCCGAACATGCCGTCGTGGTTGTCGGAACTCAGCGCCACGACCAGCACGTCGCCCTCCTGGCAGAGTTCCACCGCGACGTGGATCATCCAGTTGTCGCCGGGACGCGCAAGCACGGTAACGGCGCTGCCGCTTGCCGAGCCGCCCGGCCATGCCGGCCGCAGATAAGGCTTCGCCAGGCCAGCACGGCCTTGTGCCTCATGCGCCGTCGAGGTGCCCGCCGTCCCGAGGCGTGCGATGACGGTCGGGTCGGCGCGGAGGATGTTGCGGATCGCGACGGGTCTCATCCGAGCTGCTCCACCATGTCCGGGAACACGCGCTGGTAGGCCTCGCCGTAAACCACCTTGCGTCCGGTGTTGCGCGCCGCCTGGTTGCCGCGCTGCAGCGCGGTGCGCGTATAATATTCCCAGAGGTGCTCCTGGGCGGCCATGCATTCGAACGCCTTGCGCTTCTTTTCCCAGACCGGGCCGATGTCGAGGAAGACCTCGGGCCGCCACTGGCATTGCTCGGGCTGATGCGGCTCGAACAGGTAGACCGGCGGAGCGCCGAGAACATCGCCGCCCGGCTTGTGGCCATGCGCCTGCGCGATGATGCGCGCCTCCTGGGCGAGATGCGTGGCCAGCGGATGGTCGAAATTGTAGGGGTCGGCCAGCGAGTGCGAGAGCACGAAGGCCGGCATCAGCTCGCGGAAGTGATCGACGAGCGTAAACAGCAATTCCTTGTCGGACGTCAGCGGATAATCGCCGCGGTCGAGAAAGACGACCTCGCATCCCAGGATGTCGGCGGCCGCCTGCGCCTCGTTGCGCCGGTCGCGCTTCACGGTTGCCTCGGTCATGCCGGGCTGGCGCCACAGCTTCGCCGATTCGCCGCGCTCGCCGAACGACAGGCAGATCACGCGCACCTGGTAACCCTGCTCGACATGCAGCGCGATGGCGCCGCCCGCCCGCCAGACGAAGTCGGCGGAATGCGCGCTGACGACAAGTCCTGTTTTCGCCGTCATGCGGCTTCTCCCTTTGTTTTGTCGTTGAACCGGGCCGGCTCCTCGAACGCCGCCCGGGGCACGGCGACCGTGCCGGCAAACAGCCGGCGCGCCGTGCGCAGCAGTGCCGCGCGCACGACCTGTGGACCGTCCGGACCTTCCGTGACGTCGAGGTCGACGGTGAACTCGCCGCTCGGGTGCTCGATCGACATTCTTCCACCCATGGCGGAGGCGGCGATGCCCCGGGCGACCGTGCCGTCGATCGCGCAGGCGGTCGCGACGGTCACCGCGCCGAGCACGCCGATGCTGGAATGACAGACATGCGGGATGAAGGTGCGCGTGGCGACGACGCCGCCGCTGCGCGGCGGGGCGATCAGGGTCATCTTGGGTATCGGCTTCGCCGCGACGTCTCCAAGCCGCATCAAGTGCCCGGCCTGCAGGCGGATGCTTTCCAGCCTGGCCGCCAGCTCGCGATCGGCGTTCAGCGTATCCGGCGTCTCGTAGCCGGTCACCCCGGCGGACTGGGCCGCCAGCACGACGACGGGCATGCCGTTGTCGATCAGCGTGCAGGGCACGCCGTCGATGACGTCGGTGGCGCGGCCGCTGGGCAGCAGCGCGCCGCATACGGAGCCGGCCGTGTCGCGGAAGGCGATCGAGATCGGCGCGTGCGTTCCCGGCACGCCGTCGATGCGCGCGCCTCCCTCGTAAGTCAGCGTCCCCCCCGGTGTCTCCACGGTGATGTCGGCGACCGTGCCGGTGTTGACCGTCAGCACACGAACCGTGGTCGTGTCTCCGGACGCCGCGACCAGGCCCTTTTCAAGTGCGAACGGGACGACGCCCGCCAGCATGTTGCCGCAGTTCGGCGTGGTATCCACCAGCGCCTTGTCGACGGAGACCTGGGCGAACAGGAATTCGAGGTCGACGCCGTCGCGCTGCGACAGGGAAACCAGCCCGACCTTGCTGGTCAGCGGATCGGCCCCGCCGACGCCGTCGATCTGGCGCTTGTCCGGAGAGCCGAGAGCGGCAAGCAGGACGCGGTCGCGCCGCGCGACCTCGCCGGGCAGGTCCGCGGCGAGGAAAAACGGGCCCTTGGACGTGCCGCCGCGCATCAGCGTACAGGGTATCTCGATCAGTCCCGCGGACATCGTGGTCACGCGACGCCCGCCGCGGCGATGCGGCTCAGGGCCTCGTCGATTTCCTCGTCGGAGGCGGTGACCGTGAGCCGCAGATGCCGGGCGCCGGCGCTGCCGAAGGCCGAGCCTGGCACCGAGGCGACGTCGTGGAGGTCGAGCCAGCGCGCCGCCAGCGCGCGATCCTCGGCTTCGACGGCGGGGAACAGGTAGAAGGACGCATCGGGCGCGGCGCAGCTGATGCCGGCCACCGCGTCGAGGCGCGAAGCGGCCTCGCGCTGGCGGCGGCGGAACACCTCGCGGTAGCCCGGAACGACCTCGTCGTAGATTTCCAGCGCCTTGAGGCCGGCCGCCTGGACTGCGCCCGGCACGCAGTAGATCGAGTGCTGGATGAAGCGGCTGATGGGTTTCGACAGGCCCGGCGGAACGGCCAGGTGGCCGAGCCGCCAGCCGGTCATGCCGAAAGTCTTGGAAAAGCTGTCGATGACGAAGGTCAGGGCGCGGCCCTTGGCCGTGGCCTGCGGCGTCGGGAACGACGCCAGATGCACGAGGTCGGAATAGACCTGGTCGAAGACGATCCACAGGTTGTGGCGGTCCGCCAGTTCGACCAGGGCGTCGATCTCCTTCTGGGTGACGACGCGCCCGGTCGGGTTGACCGGCGAGTTGACGATGACCGCCACGGTGCGCGGCGTGATGGCCTTCTCGATTAGGGCAGCGTCGATGCGATCGAGCATGGGCAACATGATCGGCTTGCCGGCGCAGAGCTCGACGCAGGGGCCGTAGCTGACCCAGCCCGGCTCGGGCACGAGCACCTCGTCGCCCGCTTCCACGATGCCCATCAGCGCGGTGAGCAGCGCGAACTTACCGCCGGGCGTCACGATGATGTCCGCCTCTTCGTAGCGGGCGCCCGAGCGCCTGCCTTCATGGGCGGCGAGCGCGGCGCGCAGCTTCGGATCGCCGAGCACCGGTCCGTAGCGTGTGTCGCCGGCCTTGAGGGCGGCGTGGGCGGCATCGATGATGCGCGGGTCGGTCGATATGCCCGGGTCGCCGCTGGCGAGGCTGAGAATGCGCCGGCCGGATGCGCGCGCCGCGCGAACCTTCTCCGTCATCTCGACGGTCGCGGACGGCCTCAGGCTTGCGACCCGATGGGCGATCTTGCGTGATTCCGGCATGGCATTCTCTGCTCCCTGGTGGGGTGTCGAGCATCGGTTTAAATCATGGTCGTCATTTTTGTCAACAATTTTTGAGGAGCGTTTGATTGGAAATTGCGCTGCCGCCGGAAATCATCCAGCCGTTAAAAATATCAAATTAAAACAATAAGATAAGTTAATATTGCCGATTCACAAAACTCAGGCGCTTGACAAAAGACGACAAAATTGTCACCAATCTTATCGCTATTAACGAGGCGTTCGCGATCGCGTGCTTCCGCTGCGGCGCCCAAGAAACAGGGGAATGGGATGACGTATTCGACGCACATGAAAGCATGCCTGCTGGGGGCCGCCGCACTCGCCGCCGCGGCTTTCGCGATGCCCGCTTTCGCAGGCGACACGCTCGCCAGGGCCAAGGCGAGCGGGACGCTGAGGGTAGGCTTCGCAAACGAGACGCCGTTCGCCTATGCGACGCCCAGTGGCGAATTGACGGGCTTCGACATCGAGGCGCTTCGCCATGTCCTGGCAGATATGGGCATCAAGGACCTCGACGGCGGCCTCACCAATTTCGGCGGGCTGATCCCTGGCCTGGTTGCCAAGCGTTTCGATCTCGTCACCTCGGCGATCTATATCCGCCCCGACCGCTGCAAGCAGGTCGCGTTCGGCGAGCCCTTCTACGTGCTGGGCGATGCGATCGCGGTTGCCAAGGGCAACCCCAGGAACCTGCACAGCTACGCCGACATCGCCGCCGATCCCTCGCTGAAGCTCGCCAACACGGCGGGCGGCACCGGGCTTCGCGACAACGCCAAGGCGCTCGGCGTGAAGGACGAGCAGATCGTCACCATACCCGATGACGCGAGCGGCTACGCCGCCGTCAAGGCAGGCCGCGCCGACGCCTACGTCAACGTCGCGATCATCCTGGAGACGCAGCTGCGCAACCTCAAGGACGATGCGGTCGAGCGTGCCCATCCTTTCGAGCAGCCCGTCGTCGACGGCAAGCCGCGCTACGGCATCGCCAGCTTCGCCGTCCGGCTCGACGATCAGGACCTGCTCGCCGAGCTCAATACCCGCCTCGTGGCTTTCCGCGACACGCCGGAATACGCTGCTCTGATGGACAAATATGCGCTGACGAAGGACGATGCCGTGCAGCCTGGCATGACGACCGCCAAGGCCTGCGCCGAGTAGCCGGTTACGCGCCGCGCTGGCGGTCCGGCACCGGCCGATTGGGCCGATGCCGGACCGCCATCTGCGGTTCCCGCAACTGCGACAGGCAAGGGCAGCGGCATGTCACTCATCTACGAGGCGCGCTGGGTACTCCTCGAAGGCGCCTTCAATACGATCCGCATAACGCTCGCGGCCGGCGTGCTGGCCTTCGCCATGGCGTTTGTCGCCGGTCTCGGTCGGCTGTCGTCCGTCGCCCTCGTGCGCTGGATCGCGCTGGTCTACATCGAGGTGTTCAGGGGCGTGGCGCTGCTGGTCCAGCTGTTCTGGATGTTCTTCGTGCTGCCGTTCTTCGGCATCCATCTGGAGCCGATCACCACCGCGATCCTGGCGCTCGGGCTTTGCAACGGCGCCTACGGCGCGGAGATCGTCCGCAGCGCCATCAACGCGGTGCCGGGCGGCCAGCGCGAGGCCGCCTGCGCGCTCAACTACACCAGACGGCAGACGCTTTGGCTGATCGTGGTGCCGCAGGCCATCCCGATCATGCTGCCGCCGTTCGGCAATCTGATGATCGAGCTACTCAAGGTCACGGCCCTGGTGTCGCTGATTACGGTCCACGACCTGTCGTTCCAGGCGCTGACCCTGCAGCAGACGACGATGCAGACGCTCGAGCCGTTCACGGCGGTGCTGATCGGTTATTTCCTGATGGCGCTTGTCATCACCGGCTTCTTCCGCCTCGCCGAGCGCTGGGCGGGTGCGCATATCGACAGGGGAGGCCTGCGCTGATGCCGTTCGACGTCGAATATGCCATCTCCATCCTGCCGTTGCTGCTCAGGGCCTCGGTGATCACGATCCAGGCGACGGTGGCTTCCTTCCTGATCGCGCTGGTCGGCGGCCTGGTGCTGGCCGTCGTGCTGCGGGCGAAGCTGCCCGTGATCGGCTGGGCGATCTGGGGTCTCGCGCAGTTCATCCGCTCGACTCCGCTGCTGATGCAGGTCTACTTCCTGTTCTTCGTGCTGCCGTCCTTCGGCATCACGCTGCCCCCGTTCACCACGGGCGTCATCGGCCTCGGCCTGCACTACAGCTGCTATATCGCCGAGGTCTATCGCGCCGGCCTGGAATCGGTGCCAAGGGGGCAATGGGAAGCTGCCACCGCGCTCAACTATCCACGCTCGCGCGCCATGCTGCAGATCATCCTGCCGCAGGCCGTGCCGCCCATGGTGCCGGTGCTGGCCAACTACATGATCGCCATGTTCAAGGACACGCCGATCCTGGCCTCCATCACGGTCATCGAGCTGATGCAGACTGCGAACATTATCGCTTCCGAAAAATTCCTCTATGTCGAGCCGATGACGCTCGTCGGCCTGATCTTCCTGGCGATGAGCCTGATTGCATCGGCCGGCGTGCGCATCCTTGAAGGAAGGCTGGCCCGATGACGCCGATCATCCGTATGACCGACGTCTGCAAGAGTTTCGGTAGCTTCGTCGTCCTCGATGGCCTCAACATCGACGTGGCGCGGGGCGAGAAGGTTGCGCTGATCGGGCCGAGCGGCTCCGGCAAATCGACGGTGCTGCGCACCATCATGACCCTGGAGCGCATCAACAGCGGCGAGATCGAGATCGATGGCGAGCCGCTGTGGCACATGCGCAAGGGCGGGCGGCTGGTCGCGGCGAACGAGGCGCACCTGCGGCGCATGCGCTCCAAGGTCGGCATGGTCTTCCAGCAGTTCAACCTCTTCCCGCACTGGACGGCGCTGAAGAACGTGATCAATCCCTGCCGCACGGTGCTTGGTATCCCGCTCGAGGAGGCCACGGCACGCGCCGAGGAGTTGCTCGCGCTGGTCGGCCTCAAGGACAAGCTCAACGAGTATCCCGGCCGCCTCTCGGGTGGCCAGCAGCAGCGTGTCGCCATCGCCCGGGCGCTGGCGCTGAGGCCGCGCGTCATGCTGTTCGACGAGGTCACCTCGGCGCTCGATCCCGAGCTCGTCGGCGAGGTGCTCAATGTGCTGCGCATGCTGGCGCACGAGCACGACCTGACCATGATCATGGTCACGCACCAGATGGGTTTCGCGCGCGAGATCGCCGACCGTGTGCTGTTCTTCGAGAAAGGCCGCATTGCCGAGCAGGGCACTCCCGACAAGGTTTTCAACAATCCCGACAGCGAGCGGACACGTGCTTTCCTCAACGCGGTGCTGCAGGGCTGAAGATGGGCGCGGCGGGAGATCACGACGAAGCACCGCTGGCCGGGCAGGGGATCGGCGACGCCGAATGGCTCGAGCCTTCGATTGCCGCATTGGCGCGGCAGACCAACGAGAAGGTCCGCGCGCTTGCGGATCGCGAGCTCGATCCCTCGCTGTCGCCCGGCGACTTCTTCGTGCTTTTGGCTGCGGCCGCCAGGCGGGCTGAGGCGGATGCGGATCGCTGACCTCGAGCTGACCGAGCTTGCCGGCCGCATCGCCGCCGGCGAGATCAGCGCAGGCGATGCGACGCAAGCCAGCCTCGATGCTCTCGATACCGTTGGCCGCAAGCTCAACTGCACCGTCGCGACCTATCGCGACGAGGCCATGGCGGCGGCCGAGGCGGCCGACCGCGACCGGGCGCGCGGGATCATCCGCGGCCCGCTGCACGGCGTGCCGATGGCGCACAAGGATCTGTTCGACGTCGCGGGGCGCGTCGTGGCGGCTGGCTCGCTGATCCGCGCGGGCCGGCGCGCCAACGGTACGGCCAGCGCGGTGCGCAAGCTCGCCGACGCCGGCGCGATCAATCTCGGCAGCCTGCACATGTCCGAATTCGCGATGAGCCCGACCGGCTACAACGCGCATCTCGGCCGCTGCCTGAACCCATGGAACCTCGCGTACATCACCGGTGGCTCGTCGAGCGGCTCGGCTGCCGCCGTCGGGGCCCGCCTGGTCGCCGCTTCGCTGGGATCGGACACCGGCGGCTCGGCGCGCGTTCCTGCGGCGGCGTGCGGCATCACGGCGCTGAAGCCCACCTACGCGCTGGTCGGCAAGGACGGCGTCGTGCCGCTGGCGCATTCGCTCGACTGCATCAGCCCGATGGCGCGTTCGGCCGCCGACTGCGCGTTGCTGCTCGATGTCGTTGCCGGCCCCGAGCCGGCCGATCCCGGCACGCTGCTGGCGCCTCGCATCCGTTACTCGAGCGCTCTTTCTCGACGGCCCGACAGCATGGTGCTCGGCATCCTTCCCGAAACGATGCTGGCCGACGTCGACCCGGGCATCCGCGCGGTCCTCGACCGGGCCGTCGGCGTCTTTCGGGACATCGGCGCAACGATCGTCGAGGCCGACATCGAAAGCCTCGAGCCTATCAACGTGCTGAACCGCACCGTGCTGGTGACGGAAGCCGCCGCCTATCACCGGCGCGATCTCGTACGGCGGCCGATGGATTTCTCCGCGCATGTGCGGCGCCGCCTGCAGACGGGCCTCTACCTGCCGGCGACGCGTTACGTCGAAGCGCTGACGCTGCGCGGCAAGGTGGCACGGCGCTTCGCGGAACGCGCATTCGCCAAGGCGGCGCTGCTGCTGATGCCCTGCATCCCGGTTCCGGTGCCGCCGGTCAGCGCGGATCGCGATGGCGAGGCCGGCACCGGCGCCAGCGACATCATGGATTTCACGCGGGCGATCAATTATCTCGGCCTGCCGGCCGCCAGCGTTCCGGCGGGCTTCACCGGCGACGGGCTGCCTGCCGGCTTCCAGCTGGTCGGACGCCATTTCGACGAGGCGGGAATCCTTTCCGCCGCGCATGCCTTCCAGCAGGTGACCGACTGGCACCGGCGCGCTCCCGCCATCGCCTGATCAGATCAGGCGCAGGAAAGCCTCGACCAGCGGCGACTTGCGGCCGGGGTTCCACAGCACCCAGGTGGCGATCCTGGCGCGCGGCGACTTGATCGCCCTGAACGTCACGTCGGCGGGCGACAGCCGTGCCAGCGCGCGCGGCACGATGGCCACGCCGAGTCCCGCGCCGACGAGGCCGATCATCGTGGTATTGGCGTTGGCGAGCTGGCTGATGCGCGGCTCGTAGCCGGCGCCGCGGCAAAGCTCCAGCACCAGCTGCGGCAGCACGATGCCCATCTTCTCGCCGTAGAAGACGAACGGTTCGCCGGCCAGCTGCTCCATGCCGACGACGCGCCGCCGGCCGAGCGGATGATCGGCCCGCAGCGCCACGACAAGCGGTTCCTCGGTGATCAGCCGCCGCGCGATGCCGGACGGAACGACGGGCGCGGCTATGCTGCGCACGATGGCGACGTCGGCGCGTTCCTCCGTCAGCGCCAGCACCTGCTCGCGGCTCTCCAGCTCATCGAGAATGAGGCCGACGCCGGGCTGCTTCTCGCGGTAGGCGCGGATGGCACGCGCGATCTCCGGCACCAGCGGCGCCGACGGGAAGAAGCCGATGCGCAGCTCGCCGAGCTCGCCGCGTTCTGCCTTGCGCGCCACCTCGACCGCGCGCTCGGCCTGCGCCAGCGCGGCGCGCGCCTCTGGCAGGAACAGGCGCCCCGCCTGCGTCAGCTCGACCCGCTTGTTGGTGCGCTCGAACAGGTCGGCGCCGAGTTCCAGTTCAAGCAGGCGGATCTGCTGGCTGAGCGGTGGCTGCGAGATGTTCAGGCGCTCGGCGGCGCGGCGGAAATGCAGCTCCTCGGCGACGGCGACGAAATAGCGGAGGTGTCGGAGTTCCATTCGCGAAACATATCAAAACGGTCGCAACATGTATTGTACAATATCAATTACGTCGAGCAATCTCCGTGCAGATCAGCTGCGCGCGCCAATGGAGCGAAGCGGCTGGATACCCGGAGGACAGACCATGCTCACACGGACGACCGAGGCCTTCGACCCGATTTCGCTTGAAATCTACTGGAGCCGGCTGATCTCCATCGCCGACGAGGCGGCCACCAGCCTGGTGCGGACGGCCTTCTCGACGATCGTGCGCGAGTCGAACGACTACGCGACCGTCATCATGGACCGCAACGGCGACAGCATCAGCGAGAACACCGGCGGCATCGCCTCCTTCTCTTGCATCCTGCCGCGCACGACCAAGGCCTTCCTGGCCAAGTACCCGGCCGAGACCTGGCGCCCCGGCGACGCCGTCATCACCAACGACCCCTGGCTGGCGACGGGTCACCTGCCGGACTTCACGGTCGTCTCGCCGATCTTTCACGAGGACAGGCTGGTCGGCTTCGCCGGCTCGATCGCCCATTCGCCCGATGTCGGCGGCGCCTTGTGGTCGGCGGATTGCCACGAGATCTTCGAGGAGGGCATTCGCATCCTCCCGAGCCGCCTCATCGGCGGCGGCGAATGGAACGGCACGCTCCTCGACGTCCTGCTCGGCAACGTGCGCGTGCCCGAGCAGGTCTATGGCGACCTCGGCGCGCAGGTGGTGGCCAACGACGTGGCGGCGCGCCGTGTCTCGGAGTTCCTGCGCGACACCCGGCTGCCGGACCTGCAGTCGCTTTCCGGGACGCTGCAGGCGCGCTCGGATGCATCGATGCGGCGCGCCATCGCCGAGGTGCCGGACGGCACCTACCGCGCCACGCTCGAGGCCGACGGTTTCGACGACCAGGTCACCAGAATCGTCTGCGCCGTCACTGTCGCCGGCGAGCACATGCATATCGACTACGAGGGCACGTCGCCGCAGATCAACCGCGGCATCAACTGCGTGATGAACTACACGCACGCCTATTCGGTCTACCCGATCAAATGCGCGCTCGACCCGCTGACCCCGCGCAACGAAGGCTCCTACCGGGCGATCACCGTCGCGGCGCCGGAGCGCTCGATCCTCAACCCGGTCTTCCCGGCTCCCTGCAGCGCGCGCCAGCTCACCGGCCACCTGCTGGCGGGCGCGATCTACCAGGCGCTCGCCGAGGTGCTGCCGGACAAGGTCATCGCCGAAAGCGGCGGCGCGCCGACCATGCGCGCCCTGTTCTCCGGCGTGCGCGGCGACGGCTCGCCCTTCTCGCAGGTGCTGTTCGCCAGCGGCGGCATGGGCGCGACGCCGCTCAAGGACGGCCTGTCGACGACGGCATTCCCCACCAATGTCGGGGCGGGCAGCATCGAGGCTTATGAAAGCGTGGCGCCCTTGCTGGTCTGGAAGAAGCAGTTCCTAACCGACAGCGGCGGCGCCGGAAGGTTCAGGGGTGGCCTCGGCCAGGAGGTCGAGATCGAACTGCGCACGCCCGGCCCGGCGCGGCTGTCGTTGCTGTCCGACCGGCGCGACCATCCGGCCATCGGCATGCTTGGCGGCCATGACGGCGCGCCGTCGGCGATCGCCTTCGAGGACGGAACGCGGCCGCACCCGAAATCCCGCAGCATCGTGCAGCCGGGGCGGCGTGTGCTCCTCAACTATGCCGGCGGCGCCGGCTACGGCGATCCGCGCGCGCGCGACCGCGCTTCCGTGCAGGCAGACATCGCTGACGGCTACGTCTCGCAAGAGGCGGCCCGCCAGCTCTACGGGATGGAGTAAGGCCATGACCAGGGAACTTCGTTCGACGCGCATCGGCGTCGATGTCGGCGGCACGTTCACCGACCTCGTGCTGCATGACCCGGTGCGCAAGCTGTCGCTGACCGGCAAGCTGCTGACGACGCCGGAGGATCCGAGCATCGCCATCGTAGCCGGCATCAGTCGCATCCTCGGTGAAGCCGGGTTGCAGCCGGCCGACGTGCACAGCGTCGTGCACGGCACCACGCTCGTCACCAACACCATCATCGAGCGCACCGGCGCAGTGGTCGGGCTGATCACCACCCGGGGCTTCCGCGACACGATCGAGATCGGCCGCGAGACACGCTACGACCTCTACGACCTGTTCCTCGAGCGGCCGCCCGTCATCGTGCCGCGCGCCCGCCGGCTGGAAGTGGCGGAACGTGTCGGCGTCGACGGCGATGTGCTGGTGCCTCTCGACGAGAAGGCGGTCGCCGACGCTGCAAGGCGGCTGGTCGACGGGCACGGCATCGAAGCCCTGGCCATCTCGTTCATGCATTCCTACGCGGCGCCGGCGCATGAAAAGCGTGCCGCCGAGATCGTGCGCGGCCTCTATCCGTCGCTGCCGGTCAGCCTGTCCTCGCAGGTCGCGCCGGAAATCCGCGAGTTCGAGCGCACCACGACGGCCTGCGCCAATGCCTATGTGCAGCCGCTGATGCACCGCTACATCGACAAGCTGCAGGCCAAGCTGCGATCGCTGGGCTTCGCCGGCCAGCTCTACATCATGCTGTCGAGCGGCGGCATCACGACGCCGCGCGACGCCAGGGACTTCCCGATCCGGCTCATCGAATCCGGCCCGGCCGCCGGCGCGATGGCCGCCTCCTTCATCTCGCGTACGGCCGGTATCGACCGGGTCATCTCGTTCGACATGGGTGGCACCACCGCCAAGATATGCCTCGTCGAGGACGGCAAGCCCGACCACAAGTTCGACTTCGAGGCGGGCCGTGTGCGCCGTTTCCAGAAGGGTTCCGGCATGCCGCTCAAGGTGTCGGTCGTCGACATGATCGAGATCGGCGCCGGCGGCGGCAGCCTCGCCCACATCGATGCCTCGTCGCAGCTGCTCAAGGTCGGGCCGCGCAGCGCGGGTTCGGTGCCCGGCCCGGTCTGCTACGGACGCGGCGGCGAGCAGCCGACCGTGACCGACGCCGATCTCGTGCTCGGCCGCCTCGATCCCGGTTATTTCCTCGGCGGCGAGCTGGAACTGGATCTCGACCGGGTGCGCCGCGCGTTCGCGGACAAGGTTTCCTCCGGGATCGCGCTCGGCGAGGAGGACTCCGCATTGGGCGTGCAGCGTATCGTCGACGAGATGATGGCGGCGGCAACCCGCATGCATCTGGCCGAGAAGGGCAAGGACCCGCGCGAATACACGCTGATCGCCTTCGGCGGGGCAGGGCCGGTCCACGCCTTCAACCTGGCGCGCCTGCTCAAGATCGGCAGGATCGTCGTGCCGCTCGGCGCGGGCGTGGCGTCGGCGCTCGGCTTCCTCGTGGCGCCGCCGGCCACCGATATGGTGCGCTCCTATGTCGGGCGCCTCGACGCCATCGACTGGAGCACCGTCAACGGGCATTTCGCCGAGATGAAGGCGGACGGCCTGCGTCTGCTCAGCGAGGCGGGCGCCGACCCGGCCTCCATCTCGTTCCGGCCGACGGCCGAGATGCGCCACACCGGCCAGGGCTTCGAAATCACCGTGCCGCTGCCGTCGCTGGAACTGTCGGCGGACGATGTCGGCACCATCCGCGGCAACTTCTTCGACAGCTACCGCCAGCAGTTCGGCCGGATCCTTGAGAACAGCCCGATCGAGGCGGTGAACTGGCGGCTGGCATGCAGCGCGCCGAGCATCGACATCGATATCGGCCAGGGCCGCAAGCTCGACGGCGCGAAGCTCGACGCGGCGCGGCGCGGCAGCCGCAAGGTGCTCTTCGAAGGGGCAGGCTGGCGCGACTGCGATGTCTACGATCGTTACCTGCTGCCGCCGGGCAGCAGCTTCGCCGGCCCGGCGCTGGTCGAGGAGCGCGAGTCGACCTGCGTGATCGGCCCCGATGCCACCGCCAGCATCGACGAATGGCGCAACCTCACCATCGAGATGGCGTGACCGGTAGCGGATCGCAAGGAGCGGAACCATGCAGCCATACGACGTTGCCATCGTCGGCGCCGGCAACGCCGCCCTTTGCGCGGCGCTCGCGGCGCGCGAAACCGGCGCCAGGGTGGTGGTGCTGGAGAGCGCGCCCGAGGAGCTCAGCGGCGGCAACACCCGTTTCACCGCCGGCGCGATGCGTGTGGTCTACGACGGCGTCGGGGATCTGGCGCGCCTCATGCCCGACCTCACCGAGGAGGAGAAGCAGCGGACCGATTTCGGCAGCTACCCGGCCGATGCCTTCTTCGAGGACATGGGGCGCGTCACCCAGTATCGGACCGACCCCGAACTGGCCGAGACGCTGGTCGGGCGCAGCCTGGACACGCTGTTGTGGATGCGCTCGAAGGGCGTGCGCTTCGCGCCGATCTACGGCCGCCAGGCCTTCAAGGTCGACGGCCGGTTCAAGTTCTGGGGCGGGCTGACCGTCGAGGCGTGGGGCGGCGGTCCCGGGCTGGTCGAAGCGCTGACGCGGGCATGCCGGGATTCGGGCATCGACATCCTCTACGATTGCCGCGCCGAAAAACTCGTTCGCGAGCAGCAGGCCATCACCGCTGTCATCGCCCGCCATCGTGGCAGGATGCTGCGCATCGAGGCCGGGGCGGTGGTGCTCGCCGCCGGCGGCTTCCAGGCCAATCCGGAATGGCGCACGCGTTATCTCGGTCCCGGCTGGGATCTAGCAAAGGTGCGCGGCACGCGCTTCAATCAGGGCGATGGGCTGCGCATGGCGCTGCAGATCGGCGCGGCGTCGCGCGGCAACTGGTCCGGCTGCCATGCGGTCGGCTGGGAAAGGAACGCGCCGGAGTTCGGCGACCTCGACGTCGGCGACGGCTTCCAGAAGCACAGCTACCCCTTTGGCATCATGCTGAACGCTCGCGGCCGGCGCTTCGTCGACGAAGGAGCGGATTTCCGCAATTTCACCTACGCCAAATACGGCCGGGTGATCCTGGAGCAGCCGGGCCAGTTCGCCTGGCAGATTTTCGACAGGAAGGTGGCGCACCTGCTGCGCGACGAATATCGCATCCGGCAGGTCACCAGGGTAACCGCCGATACCCTCGAGGCGCTGGTGGCGAAGCTCGACGACGTCGATGCGCAGGCCGCGCTCGACGAGATCCGATCCTACAACGCGGCGGTCGATGTCTCGAAGCCGTTCGATCCCAACGTCAAGGACGGGCGCGGCACGCCCGGCCTCGCCGTGCCGAAGTCCAACTGGGCCAACCGCATCGATGAGCCGCCCTTCGAAGCCTATGCCGTCACCTGCGGGATCACCTTCACCTTCGGCGGGCTGTCCATTGATCGCGAGGCCCGTGTGCTCGACGCCTCGGGCAAGCCGATCCCCGGCCTGTTCGCCGCCGGCGAGATGGTCGGCGGCCTGTTCTACTTCAACTACCCGGGCGGAACCGGCCTGACCGCCGGCGCCGTATTCGGCCGGATCGCAGGCACGTCCGCCGCAACGGTCGCAGCGGCGGCCTAAAGCACGATCCCGAGAAGCTGCAGGCTTTGCGGACAAAGATCATCCGACAAACAGACAGATGGAGCGGAGGCCGTTTCATCTTGATCGGCCTCCGCTCTAGCCACATGCGTGTGCCAACGCCGGTCTTTCGTTCGATTGGCGGGTTGCCCGTCGGTCACCGGCCTCAGGCGCCGGATCGGCCGCGAGACCAGCCGCCCGCCGGCCGCGGTCGTCACGAATGGAGATGCCGGGCTGCGCCGGCTCTCGAAACGACCGCCGAACCTCGATGCGACGCGGACGTGCCGATGGTTTCAACGAACGGCTCCGACAAGCGGATTATGAGAGGAATATTTTCCTTTTCTTCCGTCTCGATTGGTGGCACAATGCCCGTATCCGAGCATGGAAACGGGGCATGAGGAAGGACGGGCAGGACGGGAAACATAACGAGGCGCTTCGGCGCGTCGTCGCCCTGCTGCTCGCGCTGGCCGGGCTTGCCGAGCGAGCTGCCTGCCGCTCCCGGCCAGTCCGCTGCATGGTGCTCTGGCTGCTGCGTCCCGCCGAGAGGTCGGCATGGGCGTTTGCCGCCGAGGCAGGATGGGCGGCCTCGCCATTCGTTCCGGTTGAATGCCCCGCGCGGGCGCCGGGCGACGGCGCCGGCGACGCGGTCCGCCTCGCCGGGCGGCTTCGCGCGCTCGCCGCCGTTTTCTCGGCCTTGATCCACAGGGCAGCGCTGCGTCTGGTTCGGGTCGCCCGCCGACCCGCGCCGGACTGCCGCTGCCGCGGCCCGAACCCTGCCTGGCTCGACCGCCTGCCTCCCGCGCTCCGGCCGCGCCGCGTCGACACATCATGATCCCGGGCACACGGCCGCGACGTCTATGCCGCCTGCGATGGCCGACGCCCCCAACCCGAACAGGCTTTCGCCCGCCCCGTTCTCGCGCCGCCCGGCGTCGGGAAGAAGGGGCTGTCGCTGTTGCGCCGATTCTCCGCGCGATACCGGCATGCATCGGCGCAACCGCGGGCGGACGGACAGGCGCGCAGCTCCGCTTCGGACAGGCTGGCTGCGACGGCCTGAGAGGGCGGCGGTGTCAGCCGGTCTCGCGTTTTGACAACGGAAATGGACGGAATACGGTAGGCGTTTTCGGAGTTGGTCGTTGATCCGGGACAAGAGACGCGACGCGGCGCTTACGGGCCGGGAAGTGGCAGCAGGGTGACAGGATGGACCGCAAGGCCAGTAGGATCGCGAGCCTGATTGACATGCTGTCGGAGCGAAAGGCCGTCCACGTCAAGGAAGCGGCTGTCGCGCTGGGCATTTCCGAAATGACCGTGCGTCGCGATGTCGCCCAGAACCCGGGCGCTTTTCAGTTCCTCGGTCCCCATATCATGCTGTCGTCCGAGCGGGACGCCTACGCGCCGTACGAATTGGGAAGCGCCGCCCAGCGCAACGCCGCCGCCAAACGGCAGGCCTGCCAGCACGCGGCCGCGTTCATCAAGCCTGGCGACACGATCTTCATCGACTGCGGGACGACCACGATCAATCTGGTCGACATGATCCCCGCCAATGTGGGGGTGACCGTGGTGAGTTGCGCCATGAATGTAGCCGAACGCGTCGCGCGACGGGACGATGTCAGCTTGATCCTGCTTGGCGGTCTCTACAACCCGTCCTCGGCGTCATTCTCCGGTCGCCAGGGCGACATGGACGGGCTGGCCGTCAACGTCGCATTTATCTCCGCCGCCGGCATCGATCCGGCGCGCGGCGCGACCTGCGAATATTTCCACGAGGTGCCGGTCAAGCAGAAGGCGTTGGCGGCCGCGCCGATCGCCTATCTGGTCGCCGACGCCAGCAAGCTGGGTGTCCTGCGGCCCGCCAGGTTCGCCAGCCTTTCGCAGTTCAAGTCCATCGTCACCGAGGAAGGTTCCCGCAACCCGCCGCGATGAAACCATGCCTCGATATAGGATGTTGCATTTGTAACATGGTTCTGAGATAATTATTACATTCCTCGCGGCAGTAGCTTTCCGGCTGTCCGGTCGCCGAATGTAGAAGTGATAGGGTGCTGGTTGACCCCGGCGCCTGAATCGGCGTTTCACAGGCGTTGTTGCGCGTTCATACGGAGCAGGGGCAATGTTGAAGCTGGCTGAACCAGGCCCGGGTGCGGGGCACAATACCGGTGGCTTCCCGCGCGTAGCCGGCACCGATTTCAGGTATGAGTGGTTTGAGACGACGTCGGTCAATCTGGCTGCGGCCGAGCGCCGCGCCGCCAGCATCCCGTCCCGGCGCACCGTCAAGAAGGAGTGGCAGGCGGCTTGGCTGTTGCGGGCGATCACCTGCATCGACCTGACGACCCTGGCGGGCGACGATAGCGCCGGCCGCGTGCAGCGCCTCTGCGGCAAGGCGCGGCAGCCGGTGCGCGCCGATCTGCTGGAGGCGCTCGGTGTCGACGACATCACCGTCGGTGCCGTTTGCGTCTATCCCACCATGGTCGCCCACGCGGTCAAGGCTCTGGAGGGGACGGGTATCCCCGTCGCCTCGGTAGCGACGGCGTTTCCGGCCGGCTTGTCGCCGCTGCCGCTCCGCTTGGCTGAAATCCGCTACGCGGTCGAGCAGGGCGCAAGCGAGATCGATATCGTCATCTCGCGTGAACTGGTTCTGACCGGAAACTGGAAGGGGCTCTACGACGAAATCAAGTCGATGCGCGAAGCCTGCGGCGACGCCCATATGAAGGCGATCCTCGCGACCGGCGACCTCAGGACGCTGAGCAATGTCTACAAGGCATCGATGGTCGCCATGCAGGCCGGTTCCGATTTCATCAAGACGTCGACCGGCAAGGAGGACGTCAACGCCACCTTGCCGGTGTCGCTGGTCATGGTCCGGGCGCTGCGCGACTTCCGTGACATGACCGGCCAGCAGGTAGGCTTCAAGCCTGCAGGGGGGCTTCGGACAGCCAAGGACGCCATGAATTGGCTTATCCTCATGAAGGAGGAGATGGGAGTGCGGTGGACGATGCCCGATCTCTTTCGACTCGGCGCTTCGTCCATGCTCGGCGACATCGAGCGCCAACTCGAACATTTCGTCACCGGCCGCTACTCGGCCGCCAACCGCCACGCGCTTGCTTGAGAGACGGACATGCCCGCCATCAAAGAGATCATGCAGACGATGGAATACGGTCCTGCTCCGGAGGGCAATGCCGAGGTCAAGGCGTGGATCGCCCAGCGCAAGGGCGGTTTTGGCCACTTCATCGGCGGCAGGTTCATTGATCCCGACGGTCCGGCCATCGACGTTGTCAATCCGGCCACCGATGAAGTCATCGGCCGCGTCGCGAAGGGCGATGCCGGCGATGTCGACGCGGCGGTCAAGGCGGCGCGCGCCGCTTTCCCGAAATGGTCGGGGCTCTCCGGCTACGATCGCGCCAGGTATCTTTATGCCATTGCCCGCCATATCCAGAAGCGTGAGCGCTTCTTCTCCGTGCTGGAGACGATGGACAACGGCAAGACCATCCGCGAGACCCGCGACATCGACATCCCGCTGGTGGCGCGCCACTTCTATCACCACGCCGGCTGGGCGGAGATCCTCGAGAGCGAGTTCCCCGATCACAAGCCGGTCGGCGTCTGCGGCCAGATCATTCCCTGGAACTTTCCGCTGCTGATGCTGGCCTGGAAGGTTGCGCCGGCGCTGGCCGCCGGCAATACGGTGGTGCTGAAGCCCGCCGACCTGACCCCGATGACGGCTTGCGCGTTTGCGGAAGTCTGCGCCGAGATCGGCTTGCCGGCGGGCGTCGTCAACATCGTTCAGGGCGACGGCGGGACCGGCGCGGCGGTCGCTGGCCATCCCGATGTCGATAAGGTCGCCTTTACGGGCTCGACGGGCGTCGGTCGTATCATCCGCGAGCAGATCGCCGGATCCGGCAAGAAGCTGAGCCTGGAGCTCGGCGGCAAGTCGCCCTTTGTCGTCATGGAAGATGCCGATCTTGACGCCGCCGTCGAGGGCGTCGTCGATGCCATCTGGTTCAACCAGGGCGAAGTCTGCTGCGCCGGTTCACGCATTATCGTGCAGGAGGGCGTGGCGCCGCGCTTCTTCGAAAAGCTCAACGCGCGAATGGCGACGCTGCGCATGGGCGACCCGCTCGACAAGACGATGGACGTCGGCGCAGTCGTCTCCCGCAAGCAGCTCGAGCGCATCGATAATCTGCTGAAGCAGGGCGAGTTGGAGGGAGCGACGCTCCATCGCGCGCCGGTCGACGTGCCGAAACGCGGCGCGTTCTGCCCGCCGGGCTTTTTCACCGGTTCAGCGCCATCGAACACCGTGTCGCAGACCGAGATCTTTGGTCCCGTGGCGACCACCACCACGTTCCGTACGCCGGATGAGGCGGTCCAGCTCGCCAATGATACCCGCTACGGCTTGGCCGCTTCTGTCTGGTCCGAGAACATCAACCGCGCCATCGACATCGCCTCGCGGGTCAAGGCCGGAGTCGTGTGGATCAATGCGACGAATATGTTCGACGCGGCTGCGCCGTTCGGCGGCTATCGCGAGAGCGGCTATGGCCGCGAGGGTGGCCGCGCCGGCATGCAGGAATATCTGACGCTCGGTTGGGAAAAGGCCGGGAAGGTGCGTCCCGCGCCAGCGGCGGCGCCGTTGGTGGTGCCGTTTGTGGGCAAGGCGGAACGGCCGGAGATCGACGTCAGCGCCAAGCTGTACATCGGCGGCAAACAGGCGCGTCCGGATGGCGGGCATAGCTACACCGTGTTCGGCAAGGGTGGCGTCGCCGTCGGTCAGGCCGGGCTCGCCAACCGCAAGGATGTGCGCAACGCCGTGGAGGCCGCCGGCAAAGCCACGGGCTGGGGTGGCGTCACGGCGCACAATCGCGCGCAGGTTCTCTACTTTCTGGCCGAGAACCTCGCGCAGCGCCGCGCGGAGTTCGCTGCTGCGCTGGCCTTGACCGGCAGCAGTCCGAAACCGGACGACGAGGTCGAGCTGACCTTGCGCCGAGCCTTCTGGTATGCCGCGCAAGCCGACAAGTTCGATGGAGCCGTGACGGCCACCAAGTCACGGCACGTCACGCTGACAGTCAACGAACCGCTCGGCACGGTGGGCATCGTCTGTCCGGACGAGGCGCCGCTTCTGTCGATGACGTCGCTGATCCTGCCGGTCATCGCCATGGGAAATACGGCCGTTGCCGTCGCGTCACAGGCCCATCCGCTCGTCGCTGCCCGTTTGTATCAGGTGCTGGAGACGTCGGACGTGCCGGCCGGCGTCGTCAACCTGCTCACGGGAGAGCGCGACGTATTGACCAGGACGCTCGCCGAGCACGATGACGTGGCGGCGATCTGGTATTGCGGCAGTGCCGAAGGCTCAGCCGCCGTCGAAAAGGCCTCGATCGGCAATCTCAAGCAGGTATGGACCGATCGCGGCGTTCTGCGGGACTGGCGCGATCCCAGGCAAGGTCAGGGCACGGAGTACTTGCGCCGCGCCAGCCAGGTAAAGACGATCTGGCTCCCCTACGGCGACTGACTGGGCCGGTCTAAAGCTTGCTATATTCGGTCAGCACCTGGTGGTGCCACTGGCTGGCGTTGGACTTGCCGGAAAAGAACTGCTCTTCGAGGAAAAGCGACATTGGCGTGATCTCGACCGCGACGCGGCCCTTGTGGAACCAGGAGACCGCCAGCTCGATCGGCAGCCCGCCCTGGTCGACCGCCACGCGTTCGACGCGAAACACCGGGGTGCCTGCGGTTATCCCCAACGCCTCGGCGACCGGCCCCTTCGCCAGTTCCGGGGTGTAGGAGTCGCGGGCGCGAAACGGCGTGGCGCCGAACTCCAGCCGCAGGATCTTGTAGAGGCTCTCGCCGGGCGCAGAGATCTCCAGGCCGGGAAAGCGGCTTGCCGGGATGTAGGAGTCGGTGAGGACGATCGGAACGCCGTCGAGGTGCACCGAGCGGGAATACCAGAAGATCTCCTCGCCATCCTCGAGCTGGAGCAGCCTTGCCCTGTCGGGCGTCGCCACCTCGCGGCCGAAATGCAGGAGGTGGACGCTCGGCGACAGCCCTTGTGCCTTCATCGTGCCGGTAAAGCTGGAGATCTCGCGATAATAACCTTCGACCCGCTCGGCGTTGACGAACGTGCCGAGCGCGCGATGGCGGTGCAGCAGCCCTTCGCGGACCAGGCCGCTGATCGCCTGCTGCACCGTGCCGCGGCTGGTGCCCAGCTGCTGCGCGAGTTCGATCTCGCTGGTCAGCTTTTCGCGGATCTGGCCCGACAGGATTTGCCGGCGCAAGGCTTCCATGATCTGGACGTACAGAGGCCGGGGGTCGTCTGGGTTGGCGGGGAAGGTTTTTGCGAGCGCCATGCCGGATCTATTTCGCTGCGGTGTGATCGAACTCATGCAGCATGTTGAAACGGTCCCACCAATCGTCCTGCAGGTGCCGATGCACGCCCTTGTACACCTCATGGAGGCGGGCATAGCGCTCCGTCAAGCGGGAATCCGGCTCGAAGCGGCGGCGCACGCGGCTCACCGACCGGGCCGCATCGGCGACGTCGGCGTAGACGCCGGTGGCGATGCCGGCCAGCATCGCCACGCCGCGCGCCCCGAACTCCTCGCCCTCCGGCACCAGGATCGTCTTGCCGGTGCAGTCGGCGAACATCTGGCACCAGAAGTCGCTGCGGCTGCCGCCGCCGGCCATGAACCAGTCGCCGATCGTGTCGGGAATGGCCGTCACGCAGTCGCGCATCGACAGCGCCACGCCCTCGTAGACGGCGCGCAGCATGTGGGCGCGTGTATGGTCGACCGACAGGCCGAAGAACTGCGCCCGCGCCGCCGGGTTGAAGAACGGCGAGACCACGCCGGCATTGCTGAGATAGGGGTGATAGAGCAGCCCGTTGGCGCCGACCGGCACCGAGGCCGCCTGCGCTTCCGCCCAGCGGTAGATGCCGGCGCCGGCCAGCTTCGGGTCGGCGCGTTCGGCCGCGCAGAGCTGGTCGAGGAACCAGTCGAGGTTGATCGTGCCGGCGGTGTTGACCATGGCGCGCAGCCAGATGTCGCCGGTCGTGCGCATCTGCACGCCGACGCCGGGCGGTTCGAAGCCGGGCCTGTCGAGCAGGAAGCAGTTGAGGAAGCTGGTGCCGACGATCGAGCAGGCCTGCCCGGCGCGGATCGCGCCGGTGCCGAGCGTGGTGGCTGCGACGTCCATCATGCCGGCGATCACCGGCAGGCCCGAGGGCAGGCCGATCGCGTTCGCGACCTCCGGCAGCAGATGGCCGACGACGTCGCCGGGGTCCTGCGGCGGCGACAGCAGCGCCAGCGCCTCCGGCACGCCGCAGGCGGTGAACACGTCTTCCGAGAAACGGCCCTCGCGAATGTCGTAGGGTACCGCCGAGACGTCCGAATGCTCCGAGGCGATCTCGCCGGTCAGCCGGTAGCGGATCCAGTCCTTGCAGAAGACGGAGTGGCGGGCACGCGCCAGCGTCTCCGGCTCGTTCTCCTTGAGCCAGCGCAGCACCGCGACCGTATAGCCGGGAAAGACGACATTGCCGGAGACGGCGAAAAGCTCGTCCATCAGGCCGGATTCGTTCCAGGCGCGGACGATGCCGGCGGCGCGCCCGTCGTTCCACAGGATGGCGTTGCGGACGGGCCTGCCTTCCTCGTCGAGCAGCCAGCTCGAGCAGCAGGTGCCGCTGACGCCGAGGCCGCGCACCGCCGCCGGCACGACGCCCGGTTTCGCAACGGCTTCGGCGATGACGGCAAGCACGTCCCGCCAGAGCTCCTCCATGTCGGCCTCCGACCAGCCGACCTCGGGATGGATGAGGCGGGGGATGCGGTGCGCGGCGGCGACCAGGTCGCCTGCCCGGTTGAAGATCACCGCCTTGACCACCGAGGTGCCGACGTCGATCCCGAGAAGCAGCGGCTCCATGTGCACCCTCGCCTTGTTAGAGCCTGATCCCGAAAAGTCGCAGACTTTTCGGATAAAGATCATGCGGCAAAACAAAGAGATAGAGCGAACGCTGTTTCATCTTGATCGGCACTCGCTCTATCGGCGCAGCACGCGCGCCTGCAGGATCACCGCGGCGGCGAGAATCGCGCCCTGCACGATGAGTTGCCCACTGTACGACAGGCCGAGGAAGCGCAGGAAGCTGGTCAGCAGGGCAAGGAAAAAAACCCCGGCCGCGCCGCCGACCACCGAGCCGGCACCGCCGGTCAGCGCGGTGCCGCCGATCACCGCCGCGGTGATCGAATCGAGATTGTAGCCTTCGCCGAGCGACAGGCTGCCGACGCCGGTATAACCGACGGCGAGCAGGCCGGCGAAGGCGGCCGAGACACCCGAGAACACGTAGGCGAGGATGACGATGCGCGCCACCGGCACGCCGGACAGCCGCGCCGCGCTGGAATTGGCGCCGAGGAAGACGAGCTGGCGGCCGAAGATGGTGCGGTTGAGCAGGAACGCGCCGAAGGCGACGAACAGCAGCGCGCACAAAGTGGAGACCGGGAAGCCGGCGATCGTGCCGTTGCCGACATAACGGATCGAGGCGGGGATTGCGCCCTTCGGCGCGCCCTCGGTCAGCACATAGGCGGCGCCCTTGAGGATGCCGAAGGTGCCGAGCGTGCCGATCAGCGGCGGGATGCCGAGCTTTGCCACGATCAGCCCGTTGAACAGGCCGACCGCCGCGCCCATCGCCAGGCAGAGCAGGACGACCGGGACGAGGTATTGCTCGCTGCCGCCGAGCAGGTGCGAGGCGACGACGCTGACCAGCGTGATCATGGCGCCGTTCGAGAGGTCGAGCCCGCCCGTCATGATGACGAAGACCTGGCCGACGGTGGCGATGCAGAGCGCGGCGGCATGGCGGGCGACGTTGAGCAGGTGCTCGCCGCTGACGAAATTGTCGGACGCCAATGCGGCGACCGCCAGCAGCGCCGCGATGGCGATCCAGACGGCGCCGCTCGGCGTGATGAAGAAGCGCAGCATTTTTGCCGGCGTGCCGGAAGGGGCGGCGGGGGAGACGAGCGCCATCGGTCAGCCTTTCCTGCGCCGGAAGAGGTCGAGCGAGAGCGCCAGGATCAGGATCGCGCCCTTCAGCATCAACTGGCAGAAGGGCGACACGTCCTTCAGGTTCAGCACCGTGTTGATCATCGCCAGGACGATCGCCGCGACGGTGGTGCCGACGATGCTGATCGAACCGCCGAGGAAGCTCGACCCGCCGAGCACGGCGACCGTGATGGAATCGAGCGTCACCGGGTCGCCGACCAGCGGATCGCCGGAGCTGATGCGCGCGGCCAGGAACAGGCCGGCGCAGGCGGCGAGGAAACCCGACAGCGCGTAGAGCAGCACGGTCTGCCGCTTCACCGCTATGCCGGAGAGCCGCGCCGAGGCGGCGTTGCCGCCGATGGCGATCAGCGAGACACCCCACGAGGTACGCCTGATCAGCACGGCCAGCAGCAGGGCGAGCGCGACGACGACCACCGTGGCGACCGGCAGCGCGCCCCAGTTGGCGCGGGCGATCTGGCGGAAGCCGGCGCCGACGGTGCCGCCGGGCTGGTACATGATCTGCAGGGCGACACCTTGCAGGGCGATGCCCATGGCGAGCGTGATGATGAACGGGCTGGCGCCGGAGAAGGCGCAGAGCAGACCGTTGATCAGGCCGATGCCGGCGCCGAGCGCCAGCACGCCGACGACGATGACCGCCGTCATGTCGGGATAGGCCGTCATCAGCGCGGCGGCGACGACGTTGGCGACGCTGATCACCGCGCCGATCGACAGGTCGATGCCGCCGACCAGGATGACCAGCGCCTGCGCGATGCCGGCCAGGATGAGCGGCGTCGCCGATGTGAGGATGTTGCGTATGGCGCGCTCGCCGGTGACGGCCGGCTCGATGGCGACACCGATGGCGAGCAGCAGCACAAGCAGGAAAAGCGGCGACCCGACGATGTCGCGAGGGCGCAGGCTGCGCAGCGCCGCGGTCATGCAGCGTCGTCCATGACACCCGCCTCGGGCACTGCTGCGGTCGCGGCGGTCATGATCGCCTCCTCGCTCATTTCGGGGTCGGTCATTTCGGCGACGATGCGGCCGTTCGCCATCACCAGCACGCGGTCGCTCATGCCGAGGATTTCCGGCAGCTCGCCGGACAGCAGGATGACGCCGACGCCTGATCGCGTCAGCTCGCGGACGATCTCGTATATTTCGCGCTTGGCGCCGACATCGACGCCGCGCGTCGGCTCGGCCATGACCAGCACCTTGGGCCTGGTGCCGAGCACCTTGCCGAACACGAGTTTCTGCTGGTTGCCGCCGGAAAGGTCGCCGGCTGGCTGCTCGGGTCCGGACAGCTTGACCCGCAAGGACGCGATCAGCTCGGCAACGAAACCTCGTTCGGCCGAACCGGATACGATGGAGCCGAAGCGCAGCCTGCGGCCGAGGCTGCCGATGGCAAGATTCTCGCCGCTGCTGCGGATGAGGGCAAGGCCGTCGCGCTTGCGGTCGTCGGGGATATAGCCGATGCCGGCGGCCAGCGCGCCGCGGACGGTGCGCAGGCGGACCGGCCTGCCTTCGACGGCGACCGTGCCGGTGTCATGCGGGCGGGCGCCGGCGATCGCCTGGACGAGTTCGCGCTGCCCTTGCCCCTCCAGCCCGGCGATGCCGAGCACTTCGCCCTTGCGCAATACCAGACGGTCGACCTTGAGCGCCTTGCCGACCGAAAGGCCGCCGATCTCCAGAACCGGCGCGCCGAATTGGGTGGCCTTCGGCGGATAGAACTCGCCGAGCGTACGGCCGATCATCATGCGCACCAGGCTTTCGGTGGTCACGGCGGAAATCGGCTCGGTGCCGACATGGCGGCCGTCCTTCAGCACGGTGACGCTGTCGGCGATGGCGAAGATCTCGGCCATGCGATGCGAGACGTAGAGGATGGAAACACCTTCCGCCTTGAGCTGGCGGATGATGCGGAAGAGCGCCTCGATCTCGGCATCGTTGAGCGCGGCCGTCGGCTCGTCCATCAGCAGGACCTTGACCTGACGCGACAGCGCCTTGGCGATCTCGACCATCTGCTGGCCGGCGACGTTGAGGTCGCCGACCCGCGCGTCCGGCGAAAAGCTCGCGCCGATGCGTTTCAGGATTTCGGCGGCGCGCCTGCGGATATCGCCGCGGTCGATCCAGCCGGCCGTGGTCGGCAGCCAGCCGAGAAAGATGTTCTCGGCGACGGTGAGCTGCGGGACGAGATTGAATTCCTGGTAGATGGTGACGATGCCGGCTTCGAGCGCTTCGAGCGGCGTGGCAAAGGTGCGATCGGTCCCGTCGAGCGCGATCGTGCCGCGATCGGCGCCGGTCGTTCCGGCAAGCACGCGGATCAGCGTCGACTTGCCCGCGCCGTTTTCGCCGAGCAAGGCGCGCACATGGCCCGACGGCACGGAGAACGATACGTCCTCCAGCGCACGCACGCCGCCATAAGACTTCGAGATATCACGGAATTCGAGGAAACGCTCGGCCATGCCGTCATCCTGGACGATGCGGGGCGAACCGTTGATGGTCCGCCCCGCACTTTCGACTGTCAGTGCCTCAATTGCTGCACTTGTACAAAGTCTTGATCATCTCGTAGTCCATTTTCGTGTTGGCCCACACGTCGTCGGGGCAGGCCGGCTTGACGAAGTCGCCGAGATTGTCCTCGGTGATCAGCGAGATCGGGATTTCGTGCCACTTCTCGACCGACTCGCCGGCAAGGCAGGCGACGAGCTGGTTGAGAGCCTCGACGCTCTGCCAGGTAGGCTCGTCCGGGCCGATCGAGGAGAAACCATTGTCCTTGTTCGCGGCCCAGGTCTTGAGGAAGCCGTTGTAGCCTTCGCCGGTGACCGGCACGAGCGGCTTGCCGGCGGTGGTCAGCGCATCGATCGCCGCCTGCGACATCGCCCCGCCCTGCGAATACACGCCGTCGATCTGCGGATAGGCGGAGATGAAGTCCTGCATCGCCGCCTTGCCCTTGTCATAGGCCCAGTCGGCGGGCTGGCGGGCGAGGATGGTGACGCCGGAGCCGAGCGCCTCGAGCGCGCCGCGGGTGCGCAGGTCGCTGGTCGAGGTGCCGGCCATGCCTTCGAGCACCACGACATTTCCCTTGCCGCCGAGCTTCTCCTTCAGCCAGTTGCCGCCGAGCCAGCCGAACCGATACTCGTCGGCCCAGACGATCGAGGTGAACTTGTCGGTGGCGATCTCGTTGTTGAAGATGACGGTCGGAATGCCGTCGTCGACCGCATCCTCCACCGAGGGGGCGACTGCCTCGGACGACAGCGGCGTGACCAGCAGGCCGTCGACACCGCGCGCCAGCAGATCCTCGATGTCGGAAAGCTGCTTCGGCACGTTGCCGTCCGAATTGGTAAAGACGACCTCCTTGATGCGGCTGTCCTTCGAAGCGGCGAACTTCAGCTCCTCGAACATCTGCACGCGGAAGGAATTGCCGAGGCTGTAGTTGGACACGCCGATGGTCCACGGCGGGTCCTTCTTCATGGCGCTGCAGTCGGTCTTGGCGTCCGACCACTTGGCGGGGCGCATCGGCGCCGGCTCGTCCGAAAATGCCGGCGGCGCGAACGCGCTCGCCATAAGCGAGGCGAGCAACGCCGCCGAGACAGTCGTTTTCATCGTTTTGGTAGGCATGTCCTTCGTTCCTCTCTCCCACTTGCGCTGGCCCTTGGACGATCGTCCTGCCGGAAGCAGCTGGCCTTTATTGAACTAATGACTAGTCAAATAGTCAATAGGTGATATGCTCCTTTCGAGCCGAAGACGAGGAATAGAACAGGGAGTCGGTGCAAAATGCCGTTCGTGCGTACGCTCCTGGGGGATATCGCCCCCGAGAAGCTCGGCGTGACCTATTGCCATGACCACATCTTCTGCACGCCGCCGCTGTGGAAGGAAAAAGGCGACGACGACCTGCTGCTCGACGATTTCGACGCCTCCCTCGCCGAGGTTCGGTCGTTCCAGGCAGCCGGCGGTCAGGCGATCTACGACGCGACGGCCATCGACTATGGACGCGATCTCGCGTCCGTGCGCCGCATCTCCGAAGCGACGGGCGTCCACATCATCGGCACCGCGGGCCTCAACAAGGAGATCATGTGGCCGGGCACGATGCCCGGCAAGGACGTGACCTTTGGGCAATGGCTGGACGGTATGTCCGCCGACGGCATCCGCGCGATGGTGACGGCCGACGTCGAGGCGGGCGAAGACGGCATACGCTGCGGCGTCGTAAAGTTCGGCACCGGCTACAACACCATTTCCGCGCTAGAGGAAAAGGTGATGGTCGGCGTGCTTGCCGCCCACAAGGAGACCGGCGCGCCGGTCCATTCGCATACCGAACTCGGCACGATGGCGCTGGAACAGCTCGACATCGTGCGGCGCGAGGGCGTCGATCCGGCGCGGCTGACGATCGCCCATCTCGACCGCAACCCGGATCCGTGGATGATCCGCAAGGTCGCCGACAGCGGCGCCTTCATGAGCTTCGACGGCATCACCCGGGTGAAATATTACCCGGAATCGGTGCGCATCGACCTGATCATCGACCTTTGCCGGCGCGGTTATGCCGGACAGGTCATGATTGGCGGCGACATCGCCCGGAAGTCGATGTTCCGCCATTACGGCAAGGGCGGCCTCGGCATGCCCTTCATCCTGGAAAAGTGGTGCCCGCGCTTCGTTGAGGAGGCCGGGGAGGCCGGTCTGGACGGCGCCGCGCTTCTTGATCTCTTCCTCGTCAGGAACCCGCAAAAAGCCTTCGCCTTCGCCTGAGGGAGTCGCATGAAAAGTCTTCGTTACGAAATCGACGTTCCGGTCGCCGCGCAGTGCGACGTGCTTGTCGTCGGCGGCGGCAGCGCCGGCTCCGCCGCGGCGATCGCCGCCGCGCAGAAGGGCGCCAGCGTGGTGCTCGTGGAAAAGTACGGGTTCCTCGGCGGCACCGGCGCGATGGTGCTCGACACCTTCTACGGCTTCTTCACGCCCGGAACGGTCGAACGCAAGGTGATCGGCGGCATCCCCGACCTGGTGATCGCCGGCCTTTCCCGTCATGGCGTGCTGCTCAAGCGCCCGAACACCTACGGCGCCGGCGCCGGCTACACCTACGACCCGGAGGTGCTGAAGGTCGTGTGGGACGATCTCGTCGCCGATGCCGACATACGCGTCTTGCTGCACAGCAATTTCATCGACGTCGTCATGGATGGAGCGGCGATTGACGCCGTTATCGTCGGCGGGCCGAAGGGCCCCCGCGCCATCCGGCCGAAATGCATCGTCGACGCCTCGGGCGACGCGCATGTCGCCTTCCGCGCCGGGGCGCCTTTCGAGGACGCCGGAGCGCTTGGCATCGCCCAGTCGCTGACCACCACGTTCAAGATGATCAATGTCGACGTCGAGCGCGCCAAGGCGTTCCCCAAGACGGAGATGTGGGCGCTGATGCAGAGCGAGCAGGGCCGCTACCGCCTGCCGCGCAAGGAAGGCAGCGCGCACATCACGCCGCTGCCTGGCGTGATGGTGACCAACATGACGCGCGTGGCAGGGGTCGACGGCACCGATGTCGACGCCCTGACGCGCGCCGAGCGCGAGGGTCGCGCCCAGGCTCTGGAATATGCGCGCTTCCTGCGCGACAAGATCCCCGGTTACGAGCAGGCGGCGCTTGGCGGGCTGTCGATCCAGATCGGCGTGCGCGAGACCCGCCGCATCCAGGGCCGCTACTGGCTGACGCGCGATGATGTGCTGTCGGCCCGCAAATTCCCCGACGCGATCGCCCAATGCGGCGCGCCCATCGAGGTCCACCACGCCGCCGGCGATACGCGCTGGGAGTATCTGCCCGACGGCGAGACCTTCGACATTCCCTACCGGGCGCTGCTTCCCGCCGGCGTCGACAACCTGCTCGTCGCCGGCCGCTGCCTCAGCGCCTCGCACGACGCTCATGCCAGCGTCCGCTCGATCGGCCAGTGCCTGGCCATGGGGCAGGCGGCCGGAACGGCGGCGGCACTTGCGGTCGAGCAAGGCGCGTCGCCCGACGCCGTGCCTGTGGAAGCTCTGCGGGCGGAGCTGAAGAGGACCGGAGCCATCCTGTGATCGTCCGCACCGTCCTGGGCGACATCGCGCCGGAGCGCCTTGGAGCGACGCTGGGCCACGAACATGTCTTCGCGCGTCCGCCGGAAGACGTCACCGATCCGGATCTGCGGCTCGACGACGAGGGCAGGGCGGTTGCCGAACTGGTCGCTTTCCGCGAGGCGGGCGGTGGCGCCGTGGTCGACATGACCACGCTCGACTACGGCAATGACGCCGCCGCGCTGGCCCGCATCTCCGCAGCGGCGGGCGTCCACGTGATCGCCGCGACCGGCTTCAACAAGGGCAGATTCGCCGACCGGCTGAGCGCCGGGATGACGACGGCGGAAATCGCCGCCTGGATGACGGCCGAGGTACGCGACGGCATCGCCGGCACGACGGCTCGCGCCGGGGTGATCAAGGCGTCGTCCAGCCTCGACGGGCCGAACGCCAACGAGCGGCGCGTCTTCGAGGCGGCGGCCGAGGCGCATGCCGCGACCGGCGCGCCGATCAGCACCCATACCGAGAAAGGCACCTGGGCGGACGGGCAGGTCGCGCTGCTGACCGGGCTCGGCGTGCCGCCGAGCAGCATTCTGATCGGCCATCTCGACCTGAAGCCCGACCTCCCTTATCTGCGCGACGTCGCCGCGACCGGCGTCTTCATAGGCTTCGACCAGTTCTCCAAGGCAAAATACCTCGCCGATTCCGCGCGCATCGACCTGATCGCGCGCCTGATAGACGACGGCCATGGCGGCCAGATCATCATAAGCGGCGACCTTGCCCGGCGTTCGTACCTGCTCTCGTGGGGCGGGGGACCGGGTTATCGTTATTTCCTGTCCGGCCTGCCCGGCGCGTTCGCGGAGCGCGGCGTCGATGCTGCGCTCTACCGGAGTCTCGTCCGCGACAACCCACGGCGCCTGCTGGCATTCGAGCCGCGTTGCTGAGACGCGGTGACGGCCGGAAACATGGTTTTCGTCGAAACACATGAATACGAACTGGGAGGTTCCAGATGGTCGACAGGATCGGCGTGGCGTTCGTCGGGTGTACCCACCCGCACATCTTTCCGCGCGTGGACCTGCTGCGCGGGGAAGCCGACGTCACCTTGGTGGGCTGCTACGATCCCGACCCCGCCGTTGCCGCGGCGATCGAGAAACGCTGCGGCCTCGGGGCCTATGGCAGTCCCGACGCCTTGCTCGACCAGCCTGGCGTGAATTTCGCGGTCATCGAGGGCTGGGAGAAGGACAATCCGGCCTATGTCGCCAAGGCGCTGGAGCGCGGCCAGGCGATCCTGCTGGAGAAGCCGGGCGCGGCCAACCTGCCGGCCATGCGCGCCCTGATCGACGGCGTGCGCGCAAGGCCGGTTCCGTTCCAGGTCGGTTACATGATGCATGACAATTCGGCGCTGCGCCATGCGCGCCGCATTCTCGCCGAAGGCGTGCTAGGGCCGGTCACGCTCGTGCGCGTCCACGCCGCGACACCGGTCGGCGGGTCGCGGGAAATCTGGCAGAGCCAGCCCGGCGACCTCGGCGGCCTGATGTACACCGACGCATGCCACGCGGTGGACATGATCGTCTCGCTGTTCGGCCTGCCGCGGCACGTCACCAGCCTGATGCTCAAGCTGCCGGAGGGCGAGACCGTTATCGCCCACGGCTTCAAGCGCGACACGCTGTCCGAGCTCGACGTGACCGTCGAGATGCCGATCGGCGGCCTGGTCCACGAAGACGCCGGCGCGGCGATCCTGCGCTACCCCGACAAGATCGTCACGCTGGACATGACCGGCTGGGAGGCGCATCCATGGGTCGAGGCGTGGCGCATCGAAATCTATGGGGCGAACGGCACGCTGCGGGTCGCCCTGACGCCGCCCGCCTACAAGCTCTACGTGCGAAATCCGAAGGCCGGCTACAAGCAGGGGTGGCACGCCTGGCAAGGATTTGGTGCCACCGGCGTCGGCAATTCACTTGAGGTCGATGAAAATTATTCAAGCGAAATCAATGGCATGCTGGAGCGTGTCCGCCGCTGGGACACGGACAACACCGACTCGATACGGCAAGCCGAGGGCGTCATCACCATATTGAGCGCGATGTACGATTCCGAGCGGGACGGCGCTACCGTGTCGGTGCAGAGCAGGGTGTAGGGGACGGCGCGCCAAGTCCGGCAGTTCGCAAAAGCGCAGTGTCGGCAATGACTTACGTCAATGCCTGTCGGTTTCATCAGCTTCCGGCTTGACGATAGACCCGTTCGGCCGTGTTCCAGAAGATGTTGGCTTGCTCGGACGGCTGACGGTCGGCCACCGCGGCGCGATGCGCGGCGACCAGTTCGGCGTGGCTGGTCCAGAGTTTTTCGATCGGGAAATTCGAGCCGAACATGAGCCGCTCGCTGCCGAAGATTTCGATGGCGGCATCATAGATCAGTGCGATCAGCGCCGGGTCGTTGCGGTGTGCGAAAGTGCCGAGGCCGGACAGCTTTGCGTTGGCGTTCGGTGCCTGGGCGAGGGTGCGCAGTCCGGCCTTCCATGCCTCGACGGTCGATGGATCGCCGGCGGTCAGCATGCCGCAATGGGTGAGAATGAAGTTCGTCTCCGGATTTTCGCCGACAAGCTGGAGGCCGTCCTTCATCTGGGACGGGAAAAGCTGCAGGTCGAAGGACAGGCCGTAGTCCTTCAGCCGCCGGACGTTGGCGCGAACCTTCGGGTCGATCACCTGGTCCGCAGACGACGCGAAGCGGAAGGCGGGCGTCTCGTGCCAGTGCAACTGCATGCGAACGCCGCGCAGCAGCGGGTACCTTGCCAGCCGGTCGAGCTGCGGCCGGACATCGTCGACGGTCATGTCGGCATAACCGACGATGGCGTGCGGCCAGCCGGTGCGCCCGGCCGTTTCGGTGACGAAGGCGACCTCCTTCTCGAAGTCTTCCCTGGCCCAGTTGGTCTGGACATAGACGCCCTTCTCGACGCCCGAGCCGTTCTGGTCGGCCAGGAATTCCTCGATCGGATAATCGCGGCGGATGGCCTCGTAAGGTCCGAATATGCGCGGCACCATCGGGCCAACCAGCCAGGGCTGATCCTGCCGGCGCCAGATGTGGAAATGCGAATCGATGATTTTCTGCATCACGAGACCTCGCGCCAGACGTCGCTGGCGCGCCGGGCCGGCCGGGCGAGCGACAGGATGAAATCCGCGACGGGACGAATGCCGGAACCGTCGGCGAGATCGTCGAGATGAGGCAGGACCGCGGCAAGCGCCGCCGTGCGTGGCCGGAAACGCGGGTCGGCCGCCAGCGGGGTCAACAGCGACAGGCGGAACGCCCGGGCCTTCAGGCGCCGGAACGCCTGCTCCATCTCCGCATGGCCGCCCCGCTCGAGGCCGTCGGACAGGATGACGACGGCTGCGCCGCGCGCGAAAGCGGCGAAGCGCGGCATCGACAGGAAGGCGAGCAGCGTCGGGCCGATGCGCGTCCCGCCGTCCCAGTCCTCGACGGTCTCGGCGACGCGCGCCAGCGCGAGGTCGCGGTCGACGGTGCGCAGCGGCGTCGTGATGCGGGTCAGGCGGGTGCCGAGCGTAAAGACCTCGGCGCGGTCGGCGGCTCGCACGACCCTATGCGCGAGCTGCAGGTGATCTTGCGTGTGGAGCTTCATCGATCCCGAAATGTCGATCAGCAGCAGCAGCTTGCGCTGCACCTGCGGCCGGCGGCGCAGCATCGGGCGGTGAACGTCGCCGTCCGAACCGACGATGAGCCTGAGCGAGCGGCGCAGGTCGGGCCGGCCGCGCGCCGCGCCGACATGACGAAACGAGCGGCGCGTCGGAATGGCTTTGCACAAGGCGCGACCGAAGTTTGCCACCTCCGCCTCGGCGGAGGGAAAGCGCCTTGTGGCAAGCTGCTCCGCGGCCGAAGCCAGTTCGCCGCCGGCAACGCGTTCCTCTGGAAGGGGCCGTGCTTCGTGAACGCCGCGATCGTCCCTGATGCGCGTCTCTTCGTCGTCCGGGCCTGCTACGGCCGTTGCGGCATCGCCCCAGAACCAGGCGCGGAACAGCGCCTCGAACGCGATCCGGCGATCGGGTTCGGGCGCGAGCGTCGCCAGCGCCGCCTGGCGGATGTCCTCCATCGAGCGCGGGCCCAGCAGCCCGACAGCGTCGAGGAAAGCGACGGTCTGCTCCGGTGCCAGCGCGAAACCCGCGGAGCGCAGCAGGCGCGCGAAGCCCGCGAGATTGGCTGCGGCGAGAGGGAGGCTCATGCCAGCGCCGTCTCCAGGATGCGCGGCAGGTGTGGCGCAAGATATGCCATGTCCTCCTCGTCCTTGACGAGCACGCCGAGCGCCCGGCGGAACGCCTCCGGCCACGGGCTGCCGCCCTTTTCCAGTACGGTCGCCGCGCTGGCCCACTCCACCGCCTCGGAGATGCCGGGCGGCTTGGCGAGCGGCCTGACGCGGATGTCGCGGACGGCCTTCGCCACCGCCGCCGCCGTGGCCGTCGCGACGTGGCCGGCGCGCGCCATGATGATCTCCGCCTCGCGCGCCTCGTCGGGGTAGGCGATCCAGTGGTAGACGCAGCGCCGCCGCAGCGCTTCGGCGAGCTCGCGGGTGCGGTTCGACGTCAGCACGACGATCGGCCGAGTCCGCGCGGCGATCGTGCCGCGCTCGGGGATGGTGATCTGGAAATCGGAGAGGAACTCCAGCAGCAGCGCCTCGAATTCGTGATCCGAGCGGTCGACCTCGTCGATCAGCAGCAGCCGTTCGTCCGGCGCCCGCAGCACCTGCAGCAGCGGCCGCGCGATCAGGAAGCGGTCGTCGTAGATGTCGATCTCGTGGTCGCCGGCCTGGCGGATCGCCAGAAGCTGGCGCTGGTAGTTCCATTCGTAGAGCGCGTGCGCGGCATCGATGCCCTCGTAGCACTGGAGGCGTACGAGACCGCTGCCGAGGATGTGGGCAAGCGCCTTGGCGGCCTCCGTCTTGCCGACGCCCGGCGCGCCTTCGAGCAGCAGCGGCTTGCCGAGCCGAAGCGCCAGGAAAACCGCCGTCGCCAGGCCGTCGTCGGCGATGTAGCGCTCCTGCCGCAGGCGCACGGCCAGGGCTTCGGGAGAGACGGCAACGGCGTCACGGGCGGCGCTGGACATGCTTACGCCGCCGCGCGCTGCGCCTTCAGCGCCCGCAGGATGCGTTCCGGCGTGATCGGCAGCGTATCGATCCTGACGCCGACGGCGTCGAAGACGGCGTTGGCGATCGCCGGGATCTGCGGGTTGGCGCACATCTCGCCGGGGCCTTTCGCCCCGTAAGGCCCGTCTGCCGAGGGCCGCTCCAGCACGATGATCTCGGTTTCGGCGAGGTCGCCCGGACCCGGCATCAGATACTGGTTGAAGTCGGTGCCGCCATGCTCGCGGCTGGGGTAATACGGTTCCGTCGTCTCGTAGAGCGCGTGGCTGATGCCCATCCACGAGCCGCCGACCAGTTGCTGCTCGACCATTTTCGGGTTGAGCGCACGGCCGATCTCGAACACGTTCTTCAGCGACAGCACGCTGACCTCGCCGGTCTCGTCGTCGACATCGACCTCCGCGACGGTGCAGGCATGGGCGTAGCAGGTCGACGGCTTCATCGCGCCGGTCTCGGTCTCCGGGTAGGAGCGGGGAATGAGGAACATGCCGCGCCCGGATATCGACCGCCCGCGCTTGAAGTGGGCGGCAAGGGCGGTGTCGAAGATCGAGATCGCCTTCTGCGGCGCGCCCTTGACGTGGATGTTGCCGGCGCCGTCGGTTTCGAGGTCGGAGGCGTTGACCTCCAGTTCCTCGGCCGCGACCTCCAGCATCACCTGTTTGGCCTCGCTCGCCGCCTGGATGACGGCGTTGCCGATGCGGTGCGTGCCGCGCGAGGCGAAGGTGCCCATGCAATGCGGGCCGGTATCGGTGTCGGCGGTGTCGATGGTGACCTGGTCGGCGGACACGCCGATCGTCTCGGCGCAGATCTGTGCGATGACCTGCTTGAGACCCTGGCCGAGGTCGACCGAGGACAGGGTCACCATGAAATTGCCGGTCGGCGTGGAATGCACCAGCGCCTGGCTGGGGTCGCCGCCGAGGTTCATGCCGGTCGGATAGTTGACGGCCGCCACGCCGCGTCCGCGCCGGATCGCCATCTCACACCTCCCCGTACGACGACATCTGCATGTATTTCCCGGCCACCGGCCAGTTGGCCGCCTTGGAGGCCTCTTGCATGCACTCGATCAGCGCCGCGCCCTCGGTCTTCTGGCGATGCGCCTTCATGTCGCCGTCGCGATAGGCGTTGATGAAGCGGAATTCGAGCGGGTCCATGCCGATCAGCCGGGCCAGCTTGTCCATCTGCACCTCGAGCGCGAAGTCGGCGATGGTGACGCCGAAGCCGCGCATGGCCGATGACGGCGTGCGGTTGGTATAGACGCAGTAGGTGTCGATCCAGACGTTCGGCACGGTATACGGGCCGGGATAATGCGCCGCGCCCTTCTGCGCGCCGTAAGGCGAATGGCGCGAATAGGCGCCGGCGTCGGTGTAGCCGGTAACCTGGCGGGCGAGGATGCGGCCATCCCGGCTGATGCCGTCCTTGATGACGATCTTTTCGGCGGCGCGCGGCGAGGACACCTGCATCTCTTCCTCGCGGCTGTAGATGAAGCTGACCGGCCGGCCGGTCAGCTTGGCGGCGAGGATGGCGATCGGCTCGACCGTGACGTCGACCTTGCCGCCGAAACCGCCGCCGACGGTGCCGCCGACGAAATGCAGCTTGTGGCCGGGCATCTGCAGGATGATCGAGGTGTTGTCGAGGGTGAAGAACATCGCCTGCGTGTTGGTGTAGCAGGTGAACCGGTCGTTGCCTTCCGGCACGGCGATGCAGCCGGTCGTCTCGGTCGGCGCGTGTTCGATCGGCGACGAGCGGTAGGTCTGTTCGAGGATGTGGTCGGACCGGGCAAAACCCTGTTCGACGTCGCCGAAGCGGACCTTGCGGTGGCTGCCGCTGTCGTAGGTGTAGAAATTGTTGCCGTGGTACTCGTTGACGATCGGCGCACCGGGTTTCAGCGCCTCGTCCATGTCGAACACGGCCGGCAGCACTTCGTAGTCGACCTTCACCTTGGCGGCCGCCTCGTTAGCCGCCCGCTCGCTGTCGGCAAGCACCGCGACGACGGCCTCGCCCTTCCAGCGCACCTTGTCGGCGGCGAGCACCTGCTCGTCCTCGGGGCCGACCTGGATCAGGATGAGGATGGTGTAGACGTTGTGCGGCACGTCCTTGTGGGTGAGCACACGCGCAACGCCGGGATGCTTTTCGGCTTCCGACGTGTCGATCGACAGGATGCGCGCGTGATGGTGCGGGCTGCGCACCATCCTAAGATGAAGCATGCGCGGGAAATGGCGGTCGGCGAAATAGCCGGTCTTGCCGGTGACATGACCCGGCACGTCCGACCGCTGCAGCCCCAGGCCGATCTGATGAAGATCGTCGTCGCGCTGGTCGGCGAAATAGGTCTTGGCGAGGCGGATCATGGTGTCACCTCAGGCGGCGTTGTGCGAATTGGCGCGGGCGGCTGACAGCACCGCGTCGATGATCGGCTCGTAGCCGGTGCAGCGGCAGATATTGCCCGACAGCGCCTCGACCACCTCGTCGCGGCTCGGACTGGGCGAGTGGTCGAGCAGCGCCTTCGCCGCCATGATCATGCCCGGCGTGCAGAAGCCGCACTGCGCGGCAAAGCCGTCGAGAAACGCGCGCTGCAACGGGTGCATGACGCCATCCTTCGACAAGCCCGCCGTCGTCTCGACCGACTGGCCCTCGCAGGTCTCGGCCAGAGTCAGGCAGGAAAGGCGCAGCTCCCCTTCGACCAGCACGGCGCAGGCGCCGCACGTGCCCTGGTGGCAGCCGCCCTTCGGCGAGGTGTCGCCGAATTTCTCACGCAAGGCCTTCAGCAAGGTCGTGCCGCTGTCGATGAACTCGGCCCTGTCCTCGCCGTTGATCGTCAGCTCGATCGCGACTTTTTTCGCCATGTCTTTCCTCCCTGGCATCGGCTGGGTGGGGTTGGCCTACCGAAGCAGCAGCCGGCGGAAATGCACCGGAAGCACCTCGCGGCGATACCACTCGCTCGCCACCGGATCGGTCGGCGGACGGATGCCGTGCGAAACCGCATCCACCGCCGCCGCCACGCCGTCCTCGGTCAGCCTTACGCCGATCAGGGCCTGCTCGGCCTTTTCGGCGCGGATCGGCCGGTCCGCCATGCAGCCGAGCGCGATGCATGCGCCGGTGACGGCGCCGCTTGCGTCGGTGTCGATCCGCGCCGCGATGGACAGCACGGACACGCCCTTCGGCTTGATCCGCGACACTTTCGCGAAGCGGAACGCACCGTCGGCGGGCAGGCGGAAACCTACGCCGGAGACGATGCCGCGAACCTTGTCGCGGGTTGCCAGGAACGCATCCAGCGGGATCGTCTTGCCGTCGATATCCACCGTCGCCCCGAGCGCCAGCAGCGCCACCGCGAAGTCGCCGTAGGGCGCCGGCGCGAACAGATTGCCGCCGACCGTCGCCATGTTGCGGATCGCCGGTCCGCCGACGGCGCGCGCGGCGGCGGCGATGGCGGCGAGGTTTGCGTCGCGGGCGACTGCCGCCATCGTCACCGAGGCGCCGAGCCGGACCTTTCCACCCACGATGTCGATGCGGCGCAGCGCGGGATCCGAACTGCGCACCAGCGTGTCGAACGACAGGTCGCCCTCGTTGGCCGCGCGCACGGCGAGCGTGCCGCCGCCGAGATAGCGGGCGGCGCCGGCGGCGAGCGCGGCGCTTGCTTCGGGAACGGTCGCGAATGTCTGGAGTGAAAGCGCCATGCTATCCTCCTGCCGGTGGTCAGGCTGCTGCGAAATGGCTCTTCAGCGCATTGAAGCCGCCCTGGAAGACGTTTTCGCCCATGCCCTTGGCGAGCGCGTCGGCCTGGTCGGCGGGCGCGTCGAAGCTTGCGCTCCACACCGCGAACGTACGGTCGCCGTCGGTGACCCGCTCGAGCTTGAGCGTCGAGGTGTGATTGGAGATCGGGGCCGGATGGCCGATGATCGAATAGCTCGTCAGCTTGTCCGCGTCGGAGTAAGCCAGCAGCTTTTCGCGGATAGTCGCTCCCGTCGCGGTCTTGAACTTGCGCACGGCGCCGATGTCGGTGGCCGTCAGGCCGTCCTCGATCTCGCTCTCGACCATGCGGGGATGCCATCCGGGCAGTCCGTTGAAATCGCGGATGCGCTCCCACACCTTCTCGATCGGCGCGTCGATGACACTTGAAACATGGACGGTCGGCATGGCTTCCTCGCGATTGCTGGGAAGGCCAGTATAGGTCGACGACGAGGCGCCGCTTATCAATGCGTCTCGGCGGCTTATCGAGAAGTCTGAAAAAGCTCAGGCGGCGGTGCGCGCCGCTTCGCGGTAGAGCGTCGGTGGTACCCCGGCATGGTCGCGGAAGAAGCGCGTGAAATTGGCCTGCGTGGTGAAGCCGAGATTGCAGGCGACTGAGGTCAGCGGCTCCTCGCAGCTCTCGATCTGCCGCAGTGCTTCCTCCATGCGCAACGTGTTCCAGTAGACGTTGGGCGTGAGGTTCATCTGGTCCTTGAACAGGGTGAAGAAATGCGGCCGCGACAGGCCGACGCAGCGCGCCACCTCGTCGAGCCCCGGCCGTCCCGAGACGTTCGCCTGCATCAAGGCCAGCGCCTTGCGGATGCGGTGGTCGAGCCGGGCGGAGGCATTCGCGTGGACGGGCGCGGCGGACTGCGCCGCATCGATGCCCTCGACCAGACGGTCGACCATCCGCTCGATCTCGTAGGCCGCGAAATCGTTGGCGTCGTATGCGCCGAGGAGCTGGTCGAACAGCATCGCCGTCAGCACGCGCAAGGATTCGTCGAGCCGCACCACCGGCTTCCGGAAGAGCGGTTCGCCCGCCCGCCGGCCGAGGCGCGACGCTGCCCATTCCGGCTGGATGTAGAAGGCCAGGAAGGATCCGGGTTTGCCTTCGGAGAAATGGTGGCTGTGTGGCTGCAGCGAATTCACGCAGATCGCTTGGTCCGGCCCGAGTTCCACCTCGGCATCGCCGACGACCATCCGGCCGGCGTCGCCGTCGAGCCAGACGATGACATGCACCTCCGGATGCGCGTGCGTGACCAGGTCGCTGGCCGCGTTCAGCACCGAAACATGCCCGAACGCGCCCTTGAAGAGCTTGATCGAGGCCATCTTTCCTCCCGGGCGCTTCTGCGCCTCGGGCCAATTCTGGTCCGACCAGGCGGGGCCGTCAAGCTTGCGGTCGGTACTCAGACCGCTTCGCGGCATCCGCTCCCGGCCGAACGCAGCAGCGCGTCGATGAGGCGATGCACCTTCAGCGCCTCGCGACCGGTGACGAGAGGGTCCGAAGCCCCCTCCACCGCGTCGAGGAAATCGGACAGCACGGCGCGATGGTTCTCATGGGAGAACGCCATGGGATCGGCGCTCGCGCCGGAGCCTTTTGCGTCATCCGTAACGACGATCTCGCTGCTGTCGTGGAAACGGGCGGCAAGCTGCGTGCCCTCGATGCGGGCGGTACCTTTCGTGCCGATCACCTCGATGGCGTCCGCCGTGCCGGGATAGGCGGCGGTCGTCGCGCTGATCGAGCCGATCGCGCCGTTGCCGAAGCGCATTGCGCCCATCACCAGGTCTTCGGTCTCCATGCGATGCACCGGGCTGGTCGTCGCATAGGCGCTGACCTCGACCGGCACGCCGACAACCGAAATCATCAGATCGAGCGTGTGGATCGCCTGCGTCAGCAGCACCCCGCCGCCATCGCGCGCCCGCGTTCCCCTGCCGGGCTGGTCGTAGTAACTTTGCGGGCGCCAGTTGGAGAGTTTCGCCGAAGCGCTGACCAGCTCGCCGAGCCGCCCCGTCCGCATGATCCCGGCCAGCGCGACGGCGACCGGTCGGAAGCGATGCTGCAGCACGATGCCAAGCTTCTTTCCTGCCGCTTCCATGGTTTCGACCAGCGCCTCGGCGCGCGCGGTGGTGATTTCCAGCGGCTTTTCCAGCAGCACGTGTTTTTTTGCCGACGCCGCACGCCGGACCAGATCGAGGTGCGTGTTGGGCGGCGTGAGCAGCACGAGCGCGTCGATCGATGGGTCGGCGAAGATCGCATCGACGTCATCGCCGACCGGCAGGCCGTAGCTTTCCGCAAAGGCCTGCCGGCGCGCCTCGGTCGGGCTGTAGGCGGCCACGACCTCGACGCGGTCGCTCAGGTCGAGCAGGCTTTTCGCATGCGGCGCCGCGGCCATGCCGAGGCCGATGATCGCGATGCGTGTCCTGGCGTTGCTCATGCCGAGAACTTCTCGACCGCGCGCATGATGCCGCGCAGTTCCGCCAGGCCCTTCAGCCGGCCGATGCAGGAATAGCCGGGGTTCACCTTCTTGCCGATGTCGTCGACGATGGCGTGGCCGTGGTCCGGCCGCATCGGTATCTCCGCGTCGGCGCGTCCCTCCGCCTTGCGACGGCGCTCCTCGGCCATCAGCGCCGCCACCACCTCGACCATGTCGGTGTCGCCTTCCAGATGCTCGGCCTCGTGGAAGGAGCCGTCCGGCTCCTTGGTCACGTTCCGCAGATGGGCGAAATGGATGTGCGGTGCGAATGCCTTTGCCATCGCCACGAGATCGTTCTGCCGGCCGGCGCCGTAGGAGCCCGTGCACAGGGTCAGTCCGTTGGCCTGTGACGGCACGCCGTCGAGGATCGCCCGGGCGTCGGCGGCGGACGAGACGACGCGCGGCAGGCCGAAGATCGGGAAGGGCGGATCGTCGGGGTGGATCGCCATGCGCACGCCGGCCTCTTCCGCGACCGGCACGATCTCGCGCAGGAAGGCGATCAGGTTGCCTCGAAGATCGTCGGCGGTGACGTCCCGATAACGGTCGAGCGCGCGGCGAAAGCTGTCGCGGTCGAAGATGAACTCGCGCGCCGGCACCCAGCCGATCAGGTTCTGCTCCAGCCGCGCCAGTTCGCTTTCGCTCATCGCCGCGAGGCGTTCTGCAGCCGCCGCGACGCGCTCCGGCGGATGGTCCGCCTCGGCGCCGACGCGCTTCAGCACCAGAAGGTCGTAGACGCAGAAGTCGACGATGTCGAAACGCAGCGCCGTGCCGCCGTGCCACATCGGATGGTCGAGGTCGGTACGTGTCCAGTCGGTGATCGCCATGAAGTTGTAGCAGACGACCTTGACGCCCGCCGCCGCGACGGCGCGGATGGACGCCTTGTAGTTGTCGACCAGCGCCCGGAAGTCGCCGCTGCGGGTCTTGACGTCCTCGTGCACGATGATGCTCTCGACGACGTCCCAGGTGAGGCCCGCTTCCTCGACCTCGGCCTTGCGTTTCAGCACCTCGTCGGCCGGCCAGGCGCGGCCGTCGTTGAGATGATGCAGCGCGGTCACGATGCCGGTCGCGCCGGCCTGGCGCACATGGGGGAGCTGGACCGGATCGTCCGGTCCGAACCAACGCCAGGTCTGCTTCACGATGTTTTTTCCTCCAGGGCCGCCAGTGTCGCGGCAACGCCATCGCGCTGTAGCGCCTCGACATGGGCTTCCACCAGCGCGATCAGCGCGGCGCGGCGTTCATCGCCCGCGGCGAAGCCGGCAAGGTCGAAGACGGGCGCCACGACCGTCCGATCGACTGCCTGCCCGGCGAACAGCTGCGCAAGCGGCATGTCGAGCGGGTCGGTGAAGTGGCCGGCCGGCAATTGTCCACCGCGGGCCGCGCAGGCGAGAATCCAGGCGGCAATGACCAGCGCGAGGTGATCGGCCGCCGCACCTGCCCGCAGCCGCGCGATCGCCGTCACGACGATCCGCTGCGGCAGCTTCTGGCTGCCGTCCGTGGCGATCTGCCTGGTCTGGTGGGCCAGGGCGGTGTTGGCATAACGCTCCGCCAGCCGGCTGGTGTAGCTGTCGGTGTCGAGGCCGGCTGGCAAGGTGGCGATCGCTTCCGCCCACAACCCAGCCACGAAGCGCCGGATCGCCGGATCGGCGAAGGCCTGGTCCACGGTCGCCTTGCCGCTGAGCAGGCCGAGATAGGCCATCGCCGAGTGCGAGCCATTGAGCAGCCGCAGCTTCATGTCTTCGAACGGCGTGACGTCGGCGACCATTTCGACGCCGAAACGCTCCCAGCCCGGCCTGCCGGTCGGAAAATGATCCTCGATCACCCACTGGCAGAACGGCTCGGTCATCACCGGCCAGGCGTCCTCGACGCCGAGCCGTTCACCGACGCGGCTCCGGTCGAGGTCCGTCGTCGCCGGAACGATGCGGTCGACCATGCTGGACGGGAAGGCGACATCCTTCTCGATATGGCGCGCAAGATCGGCATCGCGCAGACCGGCGAAGTCGAGCAATACGCGCCGCAGGCTGCGCCCGTTGGCCGGCAGGTTGTCGCAACAGAGAACGGTGAACGGCTTGATGCCCCGGTCGCGCCGCCGTGCCAGCGCCTCCGCGAGGAAACCGTGCACCGTCCTCGGCAAAGTGGGGTTGGCGAGATCGTGCTCGATGTCGGCGTGGTTGCCGTCGAGGCCGCCCCCCGCCGCGCGCAGATAGGCTTTTTCCGTGACGGTGAGCGTGACGATGCGCACCTCCGGGTTGACCAGCGCCTCGATCAGCGCCGACGGGTTCTCTCCCGCGACCAGCAGCGACCGGATCGAGCCGACGACGCGCAGCGCCTCGCCCTCGCTGCCGCGCACGGCGAGCGTGTACAGGCCGTCCTGCGGCTGGAGCGCGTCGCGCGTGTCCGGGCTGCGCAGCGAGGCGCCGACGATGCCCCAGCCCGTTTCGCCCGCGGCGATGCAATCGTCGACATAAACGGCCTGGTGGGCGCGATGGAAAGCCCCCACGCCGAGATGCACGATGCCCGCCGTGACGGCGCCGCGGTCATAGGCGGGACGGACGATATCGCCGCTCAACGCGTCGAGCGCTGCATTGGAAAGCCGGCCGCGCATCTCTCCTCCCGTCGATGCATGCTTGCCTTCCTACATCGACAGCATCGACCCGGCAAGGCAACTCATAATACAACATGATCATTTTTGTATGTTGACATGAGAGGTGCCGACTTTTACCGATATGCGACTGTTTGGGAGGACAGCCGGAACGATGAGCGTTTTGATCGCCGACGATCTGCTGTTTCCGGCCGAGGCCGGCAGCCGCGCCATCGCCCGTGGCCTTTATGCCTCGGTGAAAGACCTGCCGATCGTCAGCCCGCATGGCCATACCGATCCGCGCTGGTATGCCCTCGACGAGCCGTTCCCGGATCCTGCCCGCCTGCTGATCGTGCCGGACCACTATATCTTCCGCATGCTGTTCAGCCAGGGCGTGCGCCTCGAGGATCTCGGCGTGCCGGCCCTCGACGGCTCGGCGGTCGAAGCCGACGGCCGGAAAATCTGGCGACGCTTCGCCGAGAACTATTTTCTCTTTCGCGGCACGCCGACGCGGCTGTGGCTCGACTACGTGCTGTCCGACCTGTTCGGGCTGGCCGAGCCGCTGTCGGCGGCGACCGCGGACCGGCACTATGATGCCATCGCGGCGCTGCTGCAGACCGACGCCTACCGGCCGCGCGCGCTGTTCAAGCGTTTCAACATCGAGGTCATCGCCACCACCGAAGGCGCGCTCGACGACCTCTCCTGGCACCGGGCGATCCGCGACAGCGGCTGGGACGGGCGCGTCGTCACCGCCTACCGGCCGGACTCGGTCGTCGATCCCGATTTCGAAGGTTTCCAGCAGAACCTCGACCGGCTGGGCGAAATCACCGGCTGCGATACCGCGACCTGGGCCGGTTATCTCGACGCGCATCGCCAGCGCCGCGCATTCTTCAAGAGCTTCGGCGCGACGTCGTCGGACCACGGCCATCCAACCGCCGAGACCGCCAACCTCTCTGGCGCCGCCGCCGGGGAGCTGTTCAACCGCGTCAGGGCAGGATCGGACGACGAGCGCGAGCGGCGGCTGTTCCGTGCGCAGATGCTGACAGAAATGGCCAAAATGAGCCTGGACGACGGACTGGTCCTGCAGATCCACCCGGGCTCCTGGCGCAACCATTCGCCGTCGATGATGAAGCGGTTCGGGCGCGACAAGGGTTTCGACATCCCCACCCGCACCGACTACGTGACGGCGCTTAAACCCCTGCTCGACGCGGTCGGCACCGAGCCGGATCTCACCGTCGTCCTGTTCACGCTGGACGAGTCGAGTTATGCGCGCGAGCTGGCACCGCTGGCCGGCGTCTACCCGGCGCTCAGGCTCGGCCCGGCCTGGTGGTTCCACGACAGCCCGGAAGGCATGCGCCGCTTCCGCGAAATGACGACCGAGACGGCGGGCTTCTACAACACCGTCGGCTTCACCGACGACACGCGCGCCTTTCCGTCCATTCCGGCACGCCATGACCTGGCGCGCCGGGTCGATTGCGCATTTCTCGCCCGCCTCGTTTCGGAGCATCGACTCAGGGAGGACGAGGCGTACGAGGTTGCGCAGCAACTGGCCTATACGCTGGCGAAAAAGGCGTACCGGCTCTGAACGACGTCAGGCATCAATGGGAGGATGACATGATGCATTTCACCAGACTGGCCGGGGCGACATTGCTCGCTGCCGTGCTGACCACCGGAGCCGCGCTCGCACAGACCGTGCTGCGCTCTTCCGACACGCACCCGGACGGCTATCCGACCGTGGAAGCGGTCAAGTATTTCGGCGACCTCGTCAAGGAGCGCACCGCCGGGCGCTATTCGGTCGAAGTCTACCATTCGGCGCAGCTCGGCCAGGAGGCCGACACGATCGAGCAGGTCCGTTCGGGCGTGATCGACCTCAACCGCGTCTCGATGGCGCCGTGGAACAGCCTTGTGCCGCTGACCAAGATTCCGTCGCTGCCTTATCTCTTCACCTCGCCCGACCACAGCCGCAAGGTCATGGCCGGCGAGATCGGCGACGAGATCGCCAAGGGTTTCGACCAGCACGGCGTGGTCGTCATCGCCTTCTACGATGGCGGCGCCCGCTCGTTTTACAACTCCAAGAAGCCGGTCAATTCCGTCGCCGACCTCGCCGGACAGAAATATCGCGTCATCCAGTCGGACGTGTTCGTCGACATGGTCGCCGCACTCGGCGCGACCGCTACGCCGATGCCTTACGGCGAGGTCTATTCGGCGATCGAGACCGGCGTCATCGACGGCGCCGAGAACAATTTCCCGAGCTACGAGTCGGCCAAGCACTTCGAGGTCGCCAAGAACTATTCGCTCGACGAGCACACCATCGTCCCGGAAGTCTTCGTGATGTCGAAGGTCGCCTGGGACAAGCTCTCGGACGAGGACAAGGCGATCTTCAAGCAGGCCGGCAAGGAATCCATGGAGAAGCAGTGGGAGCTGTGGGACGCCCGCGTCGCCCAGTCCCGCAAGATCGTCGAGGACGCCGGCTCGCAGATCACCACGCCGGACAAGCAGCCTTTCATCGACGCGATGAAGCCGGTCTACGAAAAATACGTCAACACGCCGGAACTGAAGGATCTGGTCGCCCGCATCCAGGCAGTGAAGTGAGGTCCCTTCGGGGAGGCCGGGCTAGGCCCGGCCTCCACGGTGAAACCAGGGCATCGCATATGATGTTAGGTTGCGCGGTACCCCCACCCCTAACCCCTCCCCACAAGGGGGAGGGGGACTGCTCGCATGCCTGCCGGGCACCAATCGTCGGCGATTTTGCGCGGCATCGCGGCCGCAAAGTCCCCCTCCCCCTTGTGGGGAGGGGTTAGGGGTGGGGGTAAGGCGGCGCCGAACTTCGCGCCATATGCGATTGCCCTCCCTATGAACAGGAGACCGCGTGATGGCGGAGCTGGAAAGTGATCGACCCCTGGCAACCGTGCCGCCCGGCCTGACGGCGGTAACCCGCGTTCTGTCGGCCTTGTCGAACGGCGCCCTTTATGTCGCGGGCGCGGGCCTTGTGGTCATGTCGGTGATCGTGCTGTGGCAGGTTTTCCTGCGCTACGTGCTCAACTGGGGCAACAGCTGGACCGAGCTGACCGCCATCCTGCTCATGAGCTGGTTCATCTTTCTCGGCGCGGCGGTCGGCGTGCGCGAGAACTACCATCTCGGTTTCGACGTGCTGCTTTATGTGCTGCCCGCCGGCAGCAAGAAGATCCTGCGCACCGTGTCGGACGTCGTCGTGCTGGCCTTCGCCATCGGCATGGTCGTCTACGGCGTCGCGCTGATGCGCCTGCAGTGGGGCGAGGTCATGCCGGCGCTCGGCATCTCCGGAGCTTTCCGCTATCTGCCGCTGGCGGCGGGCGGACTGCTGATCGCGCTGTTTTCGCTGGAGCGTATGGCGCTGCGCTGGTCCGGCGTCGATGTCGACCGCGATCTGCATGAACAGGACGACGTGCCGCCCCTCACGGAACCGAAGGAAGTCTGATGGCCTCGCTCATCCTCTTCGGCGTCTTCACGCTGCTGATGCTGATAGGCACGCCGATCGCATTCTGCCTCGGCGCCGCCAGCTTCGCCACCATCGTCTACATGGGCCTGCCGCCGCTGGTCATTTTCCAGCAGATGAACTCGGGCATGAGCGTGTTCACGCTGCTCGCCATTCCCTTCTTCATCTACGCCGGCGACCTGATGGTGCGCGGCGGCATCGCCCAGCGCATCGTCGCCTTCGCCGGCTCGCTGGTCGGCCACCTGCGCGGCGGTCTCGGCCAGGTCAACGTCGCGGCGTCGACGCTGTTCGGCGGCATTTCGGGTTCGGCAGTCGCCGAAGCGGCGGCCGTGGGCGGACTGATGATCCCGCAGATGAAGGCACGCGGCTACGGCGCCGACTACGCCGTCAACGTCACCTCGATGGCGGCGCTGATCGCGCTGCTTCTGCCGCCGTCACACAACATGATCATCTATTCGATCTCGGCGGGCGGCAAGATTTCGATCGCCGACCTGTTCACCGCCGGCATCATTCCGGGCCTGCTGCTCGCCGCCTCGCTGATGGTGACGGCCTATCTCGTCGCCCGCAGGCGCGGTTATCCGACCGAACCGTTTCCCGGCTTCGCCAGAGTGGGCTGGTTCTTCGTCAACTCCCTGCCGGGGCTATTGCTGATCGCCATCATCTTCGGCGGCGTCCGCTCCGGCGTATTCACGGCGACGGAAAGCTCGTGCATCGCCGTATTCTACGCGCTGCTGGTGACGCTGCTCGTCTACCGGTCGCTCGGCTGGAACAGTTTCGTGCACGCCACGCTCGGCGCGGTGCGCACCACGGCGATGATCCTGCTGATCATCGGCACCGCAGCCTCCTTCGCCTGGCTGATGGCCTATCTGCGCATCCCGGCGCTGCTGATCGAGTGGATGGGCACGGTCTCGCAGAACCCGCTGATGATCCTGCTGCTCATCAACGTCGTCCTGCTTTTGCTCGGCACGTTCATGGACATGGGGCCGACCATCATCATCGCCACGCCGATCTTCCTGCCGGTGGCGGTGCATTACGGCATCGACCCGGTGCATTTCGGCGTGATCCTGATTCTCAACCTCGGCATCGGCCTGAACACGCCGCCGGTGGGCGCGGTGCAGTTCGTCGCCTGCGCGGTCGGCCGCATCACGGTCTGGGAAGCCATGCGCTCGATCTGGCCGTTCTACGGGGCGGGTCTTGTGGTGCTGGCGCTGGTCACATACGTGCCGGCGCTGTCGCTCTGGCTCCCGAGCGTCTTCAAATAGGCGGGCGGTCATGTCGGACGAAACAATCGAGGATCTCAGGATCGAGCGGCGTCCCAAGCTGGCGGAGCGCGTCGTCGCCTCGCTGCGCGGCAAGGTGCTGGGCGGCGAGTTCGCGCCGGGCCAGAAGCTGCCGACCGAAAGCCAGCTCACCGAAACCTTCGGCGTGTCGCGCACCGTCATCCGCGAGGCCATCGCCACGCTTGCCGCCGACGGGCTGGTAGAGCCGCGCCAGGGCGCCGGCGTGTTCGTCATGGAGCGGCCGACCCAGGCCTTCGTCGCGATCAGCGCCGAGAACGGCACCAGCATATCCAACGCCCTCAACGTGCTTGAAGTGCGCATGGGCATCGAGATCGAGAGCGCCGCGCTGGCGGCGGTGCGCCGCAACGCCGCGCAGGAAGCCCGCATCCAGGAGGCGTTCTTCGAGTTCGAGCGGCTGCTCGGCATCGGCCAGCCTACCGGCAAGACCGACTTCGCCTTCCATCGGGCGATCGCGGCGGCGACCAACAACCCGTTCTACGTCGAGGTGCTGGAGGCGCTCGGCAGCCGCACCATCCCTTGCGACGTGACTTCGCCCTGGGGCACCGACAGCGTGCTGACGCGCGACTACCAGGAAGGGCTGCAGCGCGAGCATCTGGTGATCATGCGGGCGATCTCCGGCGGCGACGCGGAAGCGGCGCGCGCCGGCATGCGGGCGCATCTGGCCGCCAGCCAGGAGCGCTATCGCCAGCGCCTGAACGGACAGTACGAGGAATATCTCACCCTGATGGGCAAAAGCCGGGGCCTCTGAATTTCAAGGGAAGACGACAGCGACATGGCCGATCACATCGACTTCACCTCACGTTTCGCCATCGATCCGCAGGCAGCCGCGGCGATGGGCACCGACGAGCTGCGTGCGAATTTCCTGATCCCCGACCTGTTCCAGCCGGGCCGCATCAGCCTCACCTATACGCACTACGATCGCATGATCGTCGGCGGCGCGGTGCCGGACGGCGGGGCCGCGCTCAAGCTCGAGGCGATCAAGCCGACGGGCACGAAAACCTTCCTCGAACGGCGCGAACTGATCGCCGTCAACATCGGCGGGCCGGGCACCGTCACCACGGACGGGCGCGAACACGCGGTCGGCAGCCGCGACATGATCTATGTCGGCATGGGCACGCTCGACGTCGCCTTCGCCTCCACCAGCGGCGATGACCCGGCGAAGTTCTACCTGCTGAGCGCGCCGGCGCACCGTACCCACGAAACCAAGGTCATCCGCATCGGCGACGCCCGGCGGCTCGACCTCGGCAGCCAAGCGACCTCCAACGAGCGCTCGATCTTCCAGTTCATCCATCCCGAAGGCGCGGCCACCTGCCAGCTTGTCGTGGGCATGACCCAGCTGGCGATCGGGTCGGTGTGGAACACGATGCCTTGCCATGTCCATGACCGCCGCATGGAGGCCTATCTCTATTTCGACCTGCCCGAGAAGGCACGGGTCGTCCACCTCATGGGCGAGCCGGACGAGACGCGCCACCTCGTCGTCAAGAACGAGGAGGCGGTGCTGTCGCCGGGCTGGTCCATCCACTCCGGCGTCGGCACATCCGGCTATGCCTTCATCTGGGCGATGGCCGGCGACAATGTCGACTATACCGACATGGACCCGGTGGCGATCGAGGATCTGCGGTGAGCGACCTTTCCGCCTTCAGCCTCGAAGGCAAACGGGTGATGGTCACCGGCGCCAACACCGGCATCGGCCAGGGCATCGCGCTCGCCATCGGGCGGGCCGGCGGCGCGGTGGTCGGCGTCGGTCGTTCCTCGATGGACGACACGGCCGCCAAGATGGAAGCGCTTGGCGCATCGTTCGAAGCCGTCGGCTGCGACCTCGGCGACCACAAGGCCGCGCAGGCGATGCTGGACCAGGCGTGGTCGTCGGCCGCGCTCGACGGGCTGGTCAACAACGCCGGCATCATCCGCCGCGAGGACGCCGTCGACTTCACCGAGGCCAACTGGGACGAGGTGATGGACGTCAACCTGAAGGGCCTGTTCTTCCTCTGCCAGGCCTTTGCCCGGCATGTCCTGCCGGCCGGGCGGCCCGGGCGCATCGTCAACATCGCCTCGGTGCTGTCGTTCCAGGGCGGCATCCGCGTCGCCTCCTACACCGCGTCGAAACACGGCGTGCTCGGCCTGACCCGGCTGCTCGCCTGCGAGTGGGCGGGCAAGGGCATCAACGTCAACGCGGTGGCGCCGGGCTATATCGAGACCAACAATACCGAGGCGCTGCGGGCCGACCCCGACCGCAGCGCGGCGATCCTCGGCCGCATTCCGGCCGGCCGCTGGGGCAGGCCGAGCGACATCGGCGACGCCGTCGCCTTCCTGCTGGCGCCGGCATCCAGCTACATGCACGGCGCCGTCATCCCTGTCGATGGCGGCTGGCTGGCGCGATGAGGTGACATATGGTTGAAACGATTATGTTTTCGCAGCCGGGCGACGGCGAGTGGGTGACCACGCCGGACGGCAACCGGCGCCGCGTCATCCTGCATACGGACGAACTCATGCTGGTCGAGTTCGCCTTCGAGAAAGGCGGCGAAGGCTGGCTGCATTCGCATCCGCACGTGCAGGCAAGTTATGTCGCCGAGGGCCGCTTCGAGGTGACGATCGACGGCAAGGTCGAGACGATCGCCGCCGGCGGCGCCTACATCGTGCCGCCGGGCCTCGTCCACGGCGTCAAGGCGCTGGAGAAGGGGCGGCTGATCGACAGCTTTACGCCGCATCGCGCCGATTTTCTGCCAAGGCGCGAGTGACCCCAGCGTTGCGCGTCAGGCCCGGAAAGCCCCGCTTTTTCAGCGTGATGTGCGTGCCGGGTCGAGATTTGCGCATCGCCGACCTGACGACAGGCCCTCGTGAGGCTGACGAAAGCGCGGAAGCGGCCGCCGGCGGCCTGCCGTTCCTACCGGCGGCGCTGACGAATGCCTTCGGTCGGGCTGGATAGGAAAATAAGCCTTGACACCGTTACGGTGATCTGGCACGATTTTGCTATCGTCGTAAAGCTGTGGCCGACATGTGGTGCGGGATCGCCAAGGGTTCAGCGATCCCGTTGCTGCAGGGACTGAATTCCTTCCCGTCCTTCGGGCGAGCCGGCACGTCGCCGTTCGGGCGAAAGGAAAACGTCGGCCGCAGTGCTGGCCTTACGGCGCGGGAGCGCGGCTCCGAGGTCGTCAGAGGCGAAGGAGGGGCTTGGTCCCGCCGAGCGGGATGCCCGGCGAGGTGTGCGACCGTCTCGACCTCTGCGAAACAAGACATATGAGGGCCGCGCCTCTATGTGGCCGAGGCGTAGATCTTAGCATTATCTCGAAAAGTTGCAGACTTTTCGGGCGAAGATAATACGACAAAACAAACAGATGGAGCGGAAGGCGGTTGACCTTGATCGGCTTCCGCTTTAGCCCTTGCCGGGCCGGCGAACGGCGCGCAGCTTGCCGCTGTTGCCGCCCCCGCAGAAGAAGCAGTCGCCGCCGTCGGATTCCAGGCCCGACACGCCTTTTCCCGCAGGCATGCGCACCTGTTCCAGCAGTTTTCCGGTCTGCGGATCGATGCGGCGCACCTCGCTGTCGTCACCGTCCCAGGTCGCATGCCAGAGTTCACCGTCGACCCAGCTGACGCCGGTGACGAGACGATCCGACTCGATGGTGCGCAGCACGGCGCCCGTGTCCGGATCGATCTGGTGGATCTTGCGGTCGCGGTACTGGCCGACCCAGAGCGAGCCTTCGGCCCAGGCGAGGCCGGAATCGCCGCCATTGCCCGGCGCCGGGATCGTCGCAACCACCTGTCCGGTCTCGGGATCGATCTTCTGGATGCGGTCCTCGGCGATCTGGAAGATGTAGCGGCCGTCGAAGGCGGTGCCGGCATGCGCCGCGACATCGACGGCGCGGACCACCTCGCCGCTCGACGGGTCGAGCACGTTCAGCCGGTCTCCCGAGGCGAACCATACATGCTTGCCGTCGAAGGTGACGCCGTGCACCTGGTCGACGCCGGGAAAGGGACCGTATTCGCGCAGAATTTCGGCAGCGTGTTTCATGACGAACTCCTCGTTTCCTCGCGAAGGTGAGCGCAACCGCGTCACGTTCGCTGGTGATGTTTTTAATCGCCCGGCAGCGGGCCTGGGAGTAACAAGCTTGTCGGGAAGCCGGGCACCGGCGGCACCGTCCAGCGCAGCGCCCGGCCGCGGCCGAACGACTGCACCTTGCCGGCCGCCGCAAGCTGCTCAAGCGCGCGCTGCACCGTGCGCGGGCTGGTGGCGAGCGCGATCGACAGCGCCGAACTCGACCACGCCTCGCCGTCGGCAAGCAGCGCGAGTACCTCGCCGTGCTGTTCCTCCGCCGGCGGGACCAGCACGACGACATCGCCGGCAAGTGGTCGAAGCATGAACCCACGCTTCGTCGCGGTTATGTCGGCCAGCGGCCGCAGTTCGGCGCGCAGCCGGCCGATCTCCACCCGCAGGCGGGCGCGGTGCGACTCGTCGGCGTGTTTTGCGTGGAAGGCGCGCTGCAGCAAGGTTTGCCGGGAAACGTCCGACGGCCAGGCTTCCGCCAGCGCGCGGGCGAGCGCCAGCAGCACCGGCCTTGTCCCCAGCGGGACGGCGTGGCGGTCGTCGCGCGCCACGCCGCGGCAGGCGTCCACGACGAGGCTGCCGGACGCAAGCAGCGCCTCGACCTCGTCCAGCAACACGAAGCGCTGCGCACCGCGCCTGAGCAGGCGCGCGGCGGGCTCGTCCAGTACCGCAGCGGCCCTGTCGGCCTCGGCGATCAGCGCCGCGATGCCGGCCGCGCCGGCGGCTCCGGCGGCGCGGGCGAGAGCGGCACGCGCCGGCTTCATCCGCAGGCGACGGATCGCGATGCCCGCGACGGTCAGGTCGAGCTGGGCGCACAAGGCGGGCGGCAGTGGCGTGGGGGCGAGCCGGTCGAGGACATGTTCGGCTTCATCGAGCCGGCCGATCAGCAGAAGCCGCCGCGCGACGAGATTGGCGGCATGCGCGGCGTTCACGTGGTCGCCATGCGCCGCAAGCGTCGCCCGCGCCCGGTCGAGCGCTTTCACCGGCCAGGCGAGATCGCGCAGCACCAGCGCGATCTCCGCATCGGCGACGACGCAGCGGGCGCGGGAAACGGTTTCCCTCGGGCTGAAGGCGCGCCCCGCCCGCCTCAGCAGTTCCTTGGCGCGGGCGAAATCGCCGAGCTGCGCCATGGCGATGCCGCGCAGCGCCAGCGCCGGCGCGTCCTCGCGCAGGGCGACGCGCTTCAGCGCGCCCAGCACGTCGCCGGTCGCCAGCGCGCGCGCCGCGGCGGTGATCAGCGAATCCATGGTTGCATGCTTTCCTTCCCGGCCGTCCTAGGCCGTGAACTCATAAATGCGGAAAACGGACATGCGGTGGAAAAGCAGACTTCAGGGAAAGCGTCGACCGCATCGACGAGCCTGGATTTCGGCGGCCATCAGCTTCTGGATTTGCCACAGGTTTCTGTCGCGGATTCCTTGTTCTTCCAGCTAGGGAGAGCGCGTTGCCGCCGCCGCTCATCGCAGCAATGATCGCAGGCCAAAGGATCATCCTACGCGTGAAGATGGTAGAGCTTGCTGACGATCTTCCACTCTCCGGCTATCTTGAGCAGGGAAAGATAGTCAGTGAACTTCATGCTTCCGAACTCGTCCTCAACCTTCACCGTGGCCGCATCGATCGTGATGTCGAGCAACGAGACTTTCCAGTTGGGGCTGCTGTTGGGAGCCAAGCCCGCGCCCATAACCTCTCCCACATAGGCATCGACGCTCAGCCATTCGACTGCGCCTTGGTAGTTGCCGATGATTGATGCCGATGCGTGAAACGTCGCTCGCAGCTTTTGCTCGTCGGCATTGGACATGGCGAGGACGTAGGCCTCAACCACGGCATTGATTTGGCTTTCGTCGGTTCGCGACATCAAGGTAGCCCCAAGCTTTCCCCAAAGTCATAGCCCAACGAAAGAGCATCCGCCACTCCACCGCACCGACAGGTGTCCCCATCGCCCTCGTCAAAAACTGAGTGGTGGCATTTGAAAGCGCCCGTACTTCATGGCTCGCTTCGCAGAAGAACCTGCAACGTCCGTGAAAGGTCGTTGGCCGTTCCGGGGAACGCCAGCTACAACCTCGTGGCGCATGCCATGCAATCGAAATTGAAACGGGCCCTGTTTCAGGCTAATCGCCGAACACGGTCTCGACACAGCGGAGGGTTTCAGGTGGCGAAGGCGATCAATGGCAAAGAGGGACAGGTGCAGGCTGAGGCGGGCCAGCTCGATCCGGCCGTGCTCGACAAGATCGCGGCGATCCGCGCCAAGGTGAACGAGACGTTCGGCAAGGTGGCGCTGGCGATGGTGGCGACGCCGCGTTACCGGCACCTGTCGATCGGCGACCTGTCGCATCTGGTGCTCGACCCGCTGGTGCGCGACCGCATCGCCATCGCCCAGCCGGCCAAGGCCGGCCCCGAGGACGGCGGCCTCGCCGGCATCGCCATCTGGGCCAGCGTGTCGGAAGAGGTGGACGCCAAGATCCGCGAGCAGATCAAGGCCGGGGTGTTCCCGCTCAGGCTGCAGGCGGCCGACTGGAACAGCGGCAAGATCAACTGGCTGATCGACGTGATCGCGCCCTCGGCGCGCGCCGCCACCGCGGTGCTCAGCAACTTCAAGCAGGTCATCAAGGAAGGCGACCTGCGCATCCACCCGCAGGTGGCGCGCCTCGTCGAGCCGGAGACGCTGCAGAAGATGGGAGCCGCGCCGATGCCGACGGCGGCGAAGGGCGGGGCGTAGGCTTTCTCCGCAGGGCATTCCGATATTTTTGGGCGGCCAGCGCACAATCCGGTATCGGGGAAAGCGGTCCGATCGTGGGCCGCTCCGGACCAGCTCCGCTCGCGATCGGTGCCGCGATAAATGCGTGAGCGGATGGCCGTTACGCCTTTTGAGGCCTGACTATAAGTATGCCTCTTGTATACAAGAAGTATTTTATAAGACTTTTATTTGATTGTCTGCCGGCCCGGCGGCTTTGGGGCTCGACGGGAGTCGGTCTGTACTTGTAATTGCAAAAAAACAAATGCCGACGGAGGCCTCGCCCCCTTCACAACCGGAAATGGATTTGCTTCAACAGGCTCAGGCAACGTCACGATAAGAAGCGGCCAAACGCCCACCGTCACGAGCTTAAACGGCGGACCGTGGGCATGGCAGGGGTGTGCAGGCAACAGCTTGGCTGCGGAATCGAGATGCGTGTTGCGCCATGGCAGCCATGCGCCAGAAATGCGTCACTCGAACGGTCTGAAAACCGCGCCGATCAGTCCCCCGTCCTGTCATGCGATCGCGTCAATGCGATGCTATTTCCTGCCAAGCGGGACCGTACCGGGCGGCTCGTCAGGTATCTCATGCGCACGCGTCGATCGGTTTGGAAGCGATTGGCCGCTTCATCAAGGGACGGCGACACCAAATCGTCCCTGGCACGCCGGTCAATGCTAATCGGGTCAGTGAACGCGGCGGCCGGTCTGATAATGGTGACCTCGGGTTGGGCCGATGAAGAGTCGGCGCCTTCAAGAGAGGTTCGAGCCGCGGACGCTCGGCCGGCAGCGCATGAAAGGAAATTCCAGATGGCCGTCTATACGATCTACAACGACACCGGCGAGGACCACATCTCCGGCTTCAAGTTCCTCGATGGGGACATGAAGCAAGTATTGCCAGTGGGATTCGAGTTCAACCCCGTGACGCACAGCGCAAAATTACCCGACGGCACAAGAGTCAGAAAAAAGGAATTTTATCAGGGCGTGCGCGTCGACCTAACCCATCTGCCCACCAAGGTGGTGTGGAAAGGGAGGAAACGTCAGCTCACGGACCTGCAGCGGGCGCACAACATCCTCCTCGTCAGCGACGGCTTTCGCAAGGTCGTGGAAGAGCTGGAGCCGGGAATTCATCAGTTTGCGCCCGTCGAATTGGTTTGGGAGGACGGCAGTCATGCCGCTTCTTTCTTCTGGTTCTATCCGTGTACGCGTATTGACGGAATGGATCGAGACCACACCACACATAGGTTCGAGGACTCGGCTGGACTCTGGATGAATAATCCGGGCGGAAAGTATGTTGTAAATCTTGGGAAGGTCGGGAATCACCACGTCTGGATTGATCCTCGCATGAATTCTTTTGATCTTCCGTTTGTTTCAAGAGCGCTGAAGAAACACTTGGAAGATGCCGGTGTTCGGGGCGTGGGATATCACGAATTGCCAACAGTATAGCGCGAAAGAGAAGATACCAGGCGGGCGGGGGCAAGCGATGGCATTCGACAATATTGAGCGGCCGGACGATTTTCTCGGGGTAACGCCGTTCACACGTTCTAACGGAGAAGTCCGCAATCCGTTCGACGCCGCCCATGCATTCGGTGATTCTCTATGGAACGAAAAGATGGGCGGCTATCAGGACGCGCTCGATCCTGACGGTCATTTTTTGTTCAATGCCGACGCCCGCTACAACGGAGCGCTGGTGGCAAACCGCGAAGTGGATGCCGCAGTGCTGGGCACTACGGCTCATGGTAATCACAGCCAGTCAGTCAACGAGATTCATTGGAGTGGTGATCCCGACAGAAAAAGCTTCGTCCAGACGGTTTTAGATGAATTCAATGCGAATGTTGAGCGGCTCGAAAACAGGTTTGACAACGGCGAAATTAGTCAGGCCGAATTCGACCGCCAATTGAAAGACGCGCGTATCGAGTCGATCAAGGACCACATCGCCTTCACCAAGACGATGGAGGCCGGTTATCTGCGCCAGGACATCCTGGACAACGCCGACCATTCCGACATCAAGCACATCGCCATCAATTCCAAGGACCCCGCCTTCAAGACCGCGGCTGAGGTAACCGCCCACAACAACAGCATCCGCGACTCCTACAACAAGGCCAACCTGGAGCAGACCGACCTCTACAAGCAGAACCGGCTGCTCGTAGACGCGGAGTTCGATTCCGTCCTTCGCCAGGACGTGATCACGCAGGCCGATATCGATGCCGCCGACCGGCGCCTGAACGTCGAACTGGTGCGCCAGTTTCCGGACTATGCCCGCATCTTTCCGGAAGTGCAGACGCCCAACAGCGTGCGCGCCGCCGTCCTCGGCACCGAGGCGATCATGCGCGGCGGCGCCGACGACATCGAACGCACGGTCGACAAGGTTCAGAACGACGATGCCACCAAGGCAAAGATCGCCGCGTTCGAGCAGAAGATATTGGCCGACCTGCAGAACACGGCGATGTTCGCCGACGATGCGCGCAAGCCGACGAGCATCGAGAAATACTACAACGAGGTCACGAAATTCCACCTGCGCAACGGCAGCCTGGAGGAGGCCCGCAGCCGCGCCGTTCAGATATACAACGATTTCTCGGCGATCGACCCGGACCTCGAGCGCCGCACCGGCACCCTCATGGGCGACCACGGCACGCGCCACAAGGCGGCCGTGGACGCCTCGCAGGACGGCGGGCCGAATGCCAAGGCGGCAGGCACCATCGGCGCCATCGGCTTCATCTTCGCCGGCATAGGTCTCTACACGAAATACCTTGCCGACTCCGTCGACGACCCGCAGAGCTTCGACGAATGGGCCGCACGCAAGGCACCCGAGCTTATCGCCAGCCTGCCCGCCACCGCGATCCTGGCGGGCGGCATTTCGCTGCTGGCCATGGCCGGGCCGCTCGGCATGGCGTTCGTTCTGGCCTTCGGTGCCGCCGGCGCCTACGTGGCCTTCAAGGAATTCCTCGGCAACTACATCCAGGCCAACGAGCAGTATGAGGACAACGAGCTCGTGCCCTTCGCCAGATTCATGCTGGCGACCCTGGAGGAATTCGAGAAGACGCCGGTCTTCCAGATCGCGGCGGCGGCGGTAAAGCTGGTCGCGGAAAACGTCATCAAGCCGTTCTTCGAGATATTGACGCCGCAGATCATCTCCGCTGCCGGCGAGAGCGTCATCTTCAACCCCGGCGCGCAGGATTCGCTGCTGCAGCTCAACCCCTGGCTCGTCGGCGAGGACGTGTCCATTCTGGTCGGCAACGACAAGAACGACGTGCTCATCCATTTCGGCGCCGGTGCGGCCTATGGCGGCAAGGGTGACGACTGGCTGGTCGCCTACAAGCCCGACTACGTGTTTCAGGGCGAATATCTGTTCGAGGGAGATCGCAACAAGGCCAAGGCGAACGAGACACGTCCGCCGGACCAGCAATTGCCGATCGACGGTCCGGTCGCGGACCGCGACTACTATCTGACGCTCGACGGCGGCGAGGGCGCGGACTGGGTGCTTACCATCGGCGGCACCGGCGCGGTCACCGCCGGCGGCGTCGGCCGCGACTGGGTCTTCAACACATCCTATTACGGCAAGCTCTACGGCGACACGATCGACGGCCTCGACGCCAACGGCGAGCCGCTGAACAAGGCCGGTCCGGAAGCGCCCGAAGGCTTCTTCGACCGCGGCGCGGAGAACTCCGACATTTTCTGGTACTGGCCCGGCACCTTCATCATGGATGCCGGCAAGGAGGATTACCTCAAATATTTCGGCCTGCCGCTGATGGGCGGCTCCAACTCCGTCGCCGGCATCTATTCCGGCAACGGCGGCCTGGCGATCGACTGGTTCTTCTGGAATATCTTCTACGGCTATACCGAAAGCGGCCAGCTGCTCATCTATGATGCCATCACGGCGGCGCTCGGCATCGGCTTCGAGGACATGCCCGGCGTCATGGTCGTCGAGGACTACAATTTCGGCGGCTGGTTCGACGAGCAGTATGGCCGGCCGGCAGCTGGCGAGCTCGGCATGACGTTCCGCATCGCCAACGGGCCCGACGCCAAGGAAATCTCGATCTGGAATTTCGTCTGGGGTCACCTGATGACCTACATCGACGTCCTGTGGCGGCTGACCAAGTCGCTGCGCTGGATGCCGGTGGACGATCCGCTTGTCATCGATCTCGACGGCGACGGCATCGAGACCAGCGGCCCCAGCGTCTATTTCGACATGGACGGCGACTTCTTCGCAGAGAAGACCGGCTGGGTTTCCGGCGACGACGGCTTCATCGTGCTCGACCGCAACGGCAACGGCAAGGTCGACGACATCTCCGAAATGTTCGGCGGGCCCGACCGCTCCGGTTTCGCGCATCTGGCCGAGCTCGACGGCAATGGCGACGGCTTCATCACGGTCGCCGACGCCGCCTTCTCGACGCTGCGCGTCTGGCGCGACATCGACCAGGACGGCGCCACCGACACCGGCGAGCTGTTCACGTTGAACCAGCTCGGCATCACCTCGATCGGCCTCGGCAAGACCGACCTCGATACGGAGACGCCGCAAGGCAACCACCTGTTCGCGCGCGGCCAGTATACCCGCGCCGACGGCAGCACCGGCAATCTGTTCGACGTCGGCTTCGACAGCAATCCGACCGACACGATCTATCGCGGCGAGCGCGGCATCGCCGCCTGGCAACGGCAGGACAGGCTGCCGGACGCCAAGGGCTTCGGCGCGATGACGAGCCTCGCCGTCGCCGCCTCCAACGATTTCGAGCTGGCCGACATCGTGCGCGCCGCCGCGGCGGACGCCGACACGCCGAACCTGGCCGCCATCCGCGAGGCGGCTACGCCGGTTTTCGGCGCCTGGGCGCAGTCGCTCGAGCTGACGCGCGAGCTGACGCCGGTGCTGCTGGTGACCGACGCCAACGGCGCGACGCTCGCCGACCGCGGCGTCTGGCGCGAGGACGCCTCCGGCGGCTGGTGGGAGCGCAAGAGCGGCGCGGCGGTGCTGGACGCCGAGGGCAATACGATAACCCGCGCCACGCTGGAGCAATTCCTGGCGCAGCCGGCAGCCGCCGGCTCGGGCTGGAGGCTGGAGCAGGGCTTTTCGCCGATCAGCCGCGCCGCGGCGCTCAACCAGCGCGACGAAGCGCCGTATCTCGCCGAACTGGTCGACGGCCGGGTCGTCGTGCGCGACTACGGCATCCAGAATCCCGACGGCTCGTGGCGGCTGGCCAGCGGCAACCCGGTCAAAGCGGCGGACGGCAGCACCATCGCCCAGCCGACGGTCGAGGATATCAGGCGCCAGGCCGCGCCCACCGGCATGGAGTGGCGCGTCGAGGCGCTCGGCTTCAACCCCTACGCCAACCTGCCGGTCGACCGCATGGCGGTCTATCTCATCGACGGCAAGCTGACCGATTATTCGGTGCGCGTCACCGACGCGGACGGCTCGTTCGACGTGTGGTCGCGCAATCTCGACCGCGCGCTGGAGCTGCAGCACAAGCTCGGCCAGCCCGGCGAATTCAACCTGCGCTCCTATGCCATCGATTTCGAGACGCTGGACGAGGTGAACTCGACCGACGACAGCGCCTACCGCGTCGAACTCCTCACCGCCGGCCAGTTCCATTTCGCCACCTCGATCTATGGCGTCGACTTCCAGCCGGAGATGATGGCGGCGGCCATCGACCCGGTGACCAAGCGCATCAGCTACAGCGTCGGCACCTATGACGGCTCGACACTCGGCGACAGCAACGCGGACGGCAGCTATCGCTCGGCCATCGACGTCGCGACCGAGCTGATGGAGGTGGTGGTCGACAACTACATCCATGTCAGCCGCGCCTTCTCGGTAAGGCTTGCCTTACAGGGCGGCCTGAGCTTCTTCGCGCGCGGCCTGGGCTACGACGCGCAGGCCGACAAGTTCTACCCGACCACCGACCTCGAACTCGCGCCGATGTTCAACGCGATCTTCGAGCGCGCGCCGGACGGCGAGCAGGCGGCCTATGACTATCTGGTGGACTGGGACGAGATCCTGCAGGTCATCTATCCCGACTACCGGCTCGACAACACCGGCAACTTCGTCACCGGCACGATGCGCCTGGACGAGGCGTTCGTGTTCCAGATGCTGCTGCCGGCATTCGAGAATATCGGCATCGACCTCGACCTCTCCGGCGTTCTCAACGCGCTCGGCGTCGACGAGACCAGGCTGATCGAGCATGCCTCGGCCACCGTGGAGGTCAGCGGCACCGGCGGCGTCGACTACGTCTATGTGACTTCCGAGACCGGCCAGGTCTACGACGGCAAGGGCGGCGCCGACGTCTATTTCGTCGGCAAGGATTTCGGCCAGGACACCATCGCCGACGTCGACTACATCATGCGCGGCGAGCAGGCCGACCAGATCCGTTTCTCGCATGCGAAGTCGACCGACGTCTACGCCACCCGCGACGGCCAGGATCTGGTGATCCAGGTGATCGGCACGGACGATGTGCTGCGCGTGCGCAACCAGTTCCTCGGCGACAAGATCGACCCGCTGTTCAAGCGCTACAATTTCGCGCCGGCGACGCAGATCGGCTCGATCGTCTTCGCCGACGGCATCATCTGGGACCGGCTGGAGATCGCCAAGGCGGTGAGCCACCCGCTCGACACTTCCGACCTGGTGCTCGGCACGGAGTCGAAGGACTGGCTGGAAGGCGGCAAGGGCAACGACGTCATCCGCGGCGGCCGCGACGGCGACATCTATGTCTTCCGCCGCGGCGACGGCCACGACCGCATCGACGACAACAACGACTGGTGGAGCGACACCGAGGAACACAAATACGATCGCCTGCAGTTCGGCGAGGGCATCACCACCGAGAACCTGAAGCTGTTCCGGGCCGGCGAGAGCAACGACCTCGTCATCAACCTGCTCGACGGCAACGGCCAGGCGACCGGCGACAGCGTCACCATCGAAGGGCAGTTCTACTGGGCGAACATCATGTTCCTCGGCCTGCTCTTCCCGTACCGGATCGAGCGGGTCGGCTTCGCCGACGGCTCGTTCATGGACGACAAGGACCTGATGGCGCGGGTGCTGAAGGACCTCAAGACCGACGGCGCCGACATCATCTACGGCTTCAACAACGCCGACACGCTGGACGGCGGCAAGGGCGACGACGTGCTGGTCGGCCGCGCCCAGGACGACACCTACATCTACGGCCGCGACTATGGCAGCGATGTCGTAGAGGACGGTCATGACGACTTCTTCGGCGCTTCCTACGATACGCTGAAGCTGATCGACGGCCTGCGCTGGACCGACTTCGAGTTCGAACGCACGGGCTATTCGGGCACCGTCACGCTGCGCATCAAGGGCAGCGACGACAAGGTCATCCTGAAGGACCAGTACACATCGGAGATGCTGTTCGGCTTCCGCGACATGATCGAGGAACTGCAGTTCTCCGACGGCACGACATGGGACTACGTCAAGCTCGCGCAGCACATGATCGACCTGCAGCGCACCAGCGGCGACGATACGATCATCGGCTTCGACATCGCCAACAGCCATGACGGCGGCGCCGGCAACGACCGGCTGGAGGGGCTCGGCGGATCCGACACATATCTCTACGCGCGCGGCTACGGCAACGACACCGTCTTCGACAGCAGCGGCGACAACGAGAAGCTGATCCTCACCGACATCGCGCTCGACGACGTCGAGTTCGAGCGCGCCGGCAACAACCTGACGCTGCGCATCCGCTCGACCGGCGAAACCTTGACGCTGGAGGGCCAGTACGACCGCGCCGGCAGCCAGCACTACGCGATCGAATCCTTCGTGTTCTCGGACCGCGTCGTCGACTTCCTGCAGCTCAACCCCGGCGAGATCGATCTAAACGGCACCAGCGCCGGCGAAACGCTGGTCGGCACCAATTTCGCCGAGACCTTCCAGGGCGGCGCCGGCAACGACACGCTGATCGGCCACAGCGACGGCGACACCTACAAATTCGACATCGGCTCGGGCAACGATCTGGTCATCGACCGGCAGGAACGGGTCGCCTGGGCCGACCGCCGCAAGGGCGTGGTCAAGGAAACCGACGACCGCATCCTGTTCGGTTCCGACATCACCGACCGCGACATGGTCGTTTTCTCCAAGGACGGCGACAACCTGGTCATCTCGATCCAGGGCCATACGGACACGCTGGTGATCCAGAACCAGTTCCGCAACATCGCCGACCAGATCGAGTGGTTCGCCTTCGAGGCGCCTGGGCTGGAAGCCTTCCACATCTCCGACATCGAGGAGCGGCTGGTCATCGTCGGCGGATCGCGCGGCGACGACGAGATCCATGGCAATCTCGACGGTCCGAACTCGCTCGACGGCCGCGAGGGCGATGACGCCCTGTTCGGCGGGCGCGACGCCGACACCTACGCCTTCGGCGGCGCCTACGACCTCGACGTCATCACCGAGCGCACCGACGGCGAGCCCGGCGCGATCGACCGCGTGGTGTTCGGCTCGACCGTCGATCTGGAGGTGCTGAAGATCAAGCGTGACGGCTTCAACCTGATCTTCGACCTCGGCAACGGCGAGGACCAGCTGACGATCGTCGACGGCCTGTCGACCCGGCCTGTCGAGCAGTTCCTGTTCGCGGACGGCACCATCCTGACGCTCGAGCAAATCCGCACCCGGATGCTGGTCGGCGGCGACGGCGACGACGTGCTGATCGGCTTCGACGGACGCAACGACGTGCTGATCGGCGGCGCCGGCTCGGACGCCATGGAGGGCGGCAGCGGCAACGACGACTATCATTTCGGCACGACCTCGGGCCTGGATTCCGTCCGCGAGACGGCGGGTCTCGACCGCGTCGTCTTCGGCACCGGGATAACCGCGCAGAACGTCCGCTTCATCGACGTCGAAGGCGACCTGCTGATCCGGATCGAGGGCCACAAGGCGAGCCTGATCATCCACGGCGGCGCGTCGCGGCAGTCGAGCGTCGGGCGCATCGAGAAATTCGTCTTCAGCGACAACAGCGAACTGTCGATGGACGACGTCTGGGGCCTGCTGCTGGAGGCGCAGCAGACCGACGGCGCCGACATCATCGACGCGCGGGTCGACACCGAGACGACCGTGACCGGCAATGGCGGCGACGACCTGATCCGCGCCGACAACGAAACCACGATCACCTTCAAGGCCGGCGACGGCATCGACATCGTCGATGCGACGACGAGTCCGGAGGGCAGCAAGCTGGTCTTCACCGACCTGATTTCGACCGACGCCGTCGTGCGCCGGCTGGATATCGGAGGCACCGACCTGGCGATCACCTTCCCGAATTCCGGCGACATCGTGCGCATCAAGCGCGCGCTGGACAGCACGCGCATCCCGACCATCGAGTTCGCCGACGGCGTCGTCTGGGATCGGGCGAAGTTCATCGCCGCCGCCATGGTGGCGCAGTCGAGCGCCCGCGCCGACGTGATCATCGGCTCGAACCTGGCGGACCAGGTCGCCGGCGGCGCCGGCAACGACGACATCCAGGGCGGCGCCGGCGACGACGTCTATACGTTCAACCGCGGCGACGGTCGCGACGTCATCGCCGATTCCGCCGGCACCGACCGGCTGGAGATCCGCGGCTACCGGCCGCAGGACGTGAAGATCACGCGCCCGGTCGCGGACCGGAGCGAATTGCTGCTGACCTTCGACGGCACCGACGACGAGGTGCTGCTGCGCATGGACGGCTCGTCCGGCATCGACAGCATCCGCTTCGGCGACGGCACGACCTGGTCGCGGACCTACCTGCTGCAGCAGGTAGTGAACACCGGCACGGACTTCAGCGACGATATCGTCGCCACCGCCGGCGCCGACACCATCGAGGGCGGCAAGGGCGACGATTCGCTGGCCGGCATGGCCGGCAGCGACATCTACAGATACAAGCGCGGCGACGGCCGCGACATCATCAATGACCAGGGCTCGGCTTCGGACGTCAACGAACTGCGCATCGGCGACTACGGTCCGCTCGACGTCACCGTGGTGCGGCGTGCCGACCGGCCGAACGACCTCGTGCTGCGCTTCCTCGGCGACGACGAGATCGTCGTCGTCGGCGGATTCGTGCAGAACGGGCGGCATATCGCCAAGTTCACATTCCAGGACGGGACCGTCTGGGACATGGCCGACGTGCTGTTCGCGCTCACCGCGACGCGGCAGCCCGACCAGCCCGAAACCATCCTCGGCACCAGCGGCGCCGATACGCTGGTTGGCGGCGGCGGCGACGACTTCCTCTCCGGCGGCGCCGGCGGCGACATCTATGTGTTCCGCCGCGGCGACGGATCGGACGTCATCGACGACAACGGGTCGTCCTCGGCCACGCCCGCCGACATCATCGACATCTTCGGCTACACCAGCGCGGAAGTCAGCTTCCACCGCCATCCGGCGGCGGCGAACGACCTCGTCATCCGCTTCGCCGGCTCGCAGGACCGCATCCATGTCGTCGGCGGCCTCGCCACCGACACCGACTACATCGAGACCGTCCGCTTCGAAGACGGCACGACGATCTCGCGCGCCCAGATCCTGGCGCGTCTGACCAGCGACGCGCAGACGGCCGGCAACGACATCGTGCAGGGCACCAGTGCGGCCGAGACGCTCGCCGGCCTGCAGGGCAACGACCGGCTGTTCGGCGGCGACGGCAGCGACACCTATCTGTTCACGCGCGGCGACGGCAAGGACGTCATCGAGGACAACGGCAACGGCGACACCGACGTCGTCCGCATCTCCGGCTACCTGCCGGCCGAGGTCATTCTCGTCCGCGCGGCGCACCCCGCCGACTCGCTGATCATCCGCTTCGTCGGCACGAACGACGAGATCACCCTGGTCAACACGCTCGACGACAGCGGCGAGGACCAGATCGAGCAGATCCGCTTCGACGACGGCACCCAGTGGACGATCGCGCAGGTCAAGGCGCGGCTGCTGGCGCAGGCCGCGACCGCCGCCGGCGATCGTATCCATGGTTTCGTCGGGGCGGACAGCGTAACGGGCGGGCTCGGCAACGACACCCTGCATGGCGGCGACGGCAGCGATACCTACGTCTTCAACCGCGGCGACGGCAAGGACGCGGTCGACGACAACGGCAATGGCGACACCGACGTCCTCAGGATTTCCGGCTATCTGCCGGCCGAGGCCATCCTGGTGCGGGCGACGAGCCCGGCCGACACCCTCGTCATCCGTTTCGTCGGCACCAACGACGAAATCACCCTGGTCAACACGCTGGACGAGAGCAGCGCCGACCAGATCGAGCAGATCCGCTTCGACGACGGCACGTTGTGGACCATCGCCGACGTCAAGGCGCGCCTGCTGGCGCAGGAAAAGACCAACGCCGGCGAGCGCATCGACGGCTTCATCGGCGCCGACACGGTCGCCGGGGGGCTGGGCGACGACGTGCTGCACGGCCGCGACGGCAGCGACACCTACGTGTTCAACCGCGGTGACGGCAAGGACGTCATCGAGGACAACGGCAACGGCGACACCGACGTGGTGCGCATCGCCGGCTACCTGCCGGCCGAGGTGATTCTCGAACGGGTCGCCTATCCGGCCGACACGCTGGTCATCCGCTTCGTCGGCACCGACGACCGGATCACGCTGGTCAATACGCTCGACGAGAGCTCCGAGGACCAGATCGAGCAGATCCGTTTCGACGACGGCACGCAGTGGACGATCGCCGACGTCAAGGCGCGCCTGCTCGCGCAGGCGGTGACGGCGGGCGACGAGCGCATCGTCGGCTTCGTCGGCGCCGACACGCTGACCGGCGGGCTGGGCAACGACCGCCTGAACGGCGGCGACGGCAGCGACACCTATGTGTTCACGCGCGGCAACGGCAAGGACGTCGTCGAGGACAACGGCAACGGCGACACGGATGTTCTGAGAATCTCCGGCTACCTGCCGACCGAGGTCATCCTGTCGCGGGCGAAGTATCCCGCCGACACGCTCACCATCCGCTTCGTCGGCACGGATGACGAGATCACCGTCATCAACACGCTGAACAACAGCTCGCAGGACCAGATCGAGCAGATACGCTTCGACGACGGTACGGTATGGACCATCGCCGACGTCAAGACGCGGCTTCCTGCGCTGGTGACGGCCGGCGACGACCACGTCCGCGGCACCAACAGCGGCGAGACGCTGACCGGCGGCGCCGGCAACGACACCATCATCGGCTATGACGGCTCCGACACCTACGTCTTCACGCGCGGCGACGGCCGCGACAGCGTCCTCGACCAGGGCTGGTTCGACACCGACGTGGTGCGCCTCGTCGGCTACACGACGGCGGAGGTCTCGCTGTCGCGTGATGCCAACTTCCCGGCCAACCTGGTGCTGCGCTTCGCCGGCACCGGCGACCAGCTGACCATCGTCAACGGCCTCGCCTACACGACCGAGGACCAGATCGAGCAGATACGGTTCGACGACGGCACGATCTGGACCATGACGGAGATCGAGCAGCGCCTGGCGGCGGGCTGGAGCAGCGACGGCGACGACGTGGTGTCGACCGACACCGGCGACCAGACGCTGGCCGGCGGCCTGGGCGACGACCGCCTGTCGGCCGGCGACGGCGACGACACCTATGTCTTCGCGCGCGGCGGCGGCCACGACGTGATCGCCGACGATGGCGACGGCGGCAGCGACACGCTGCGCATCGAAGGGTTCGTGCCCGGCGAGATCAGCATCGCCCGCTCTCGCTACAATGCGAACACGGTGGAGATCAGCTTCGCCGGCAGCAGCGACCGCATCACGCTGGTCGACGCGCTGAACGGGCAGAACCTCGCCAACCGGATCGAATGGATAGAATTCGAGGACGGAACGGTATGGGCGCTGGCCGACCATGTTCCGCCTCCCGGAACCGGCGGGCCGACCGGGCCCGACGAGGTCATCACCGGCGACGACGGCGACAACACGCTGGCCGGCGGGAGCGGCACCGACTGGCTGTCCGGCGGCGAAGGCAGCGACACCTATCTGTTCACCCGCGGCGACGGCGCCGACTTCATCACCGACGGCGCGACCGGCGACTGGGACGTGCTGCGCATCAGCGGCTACCTGCCGTCCGAGGTGGTTCTGAAGACCGGCTCCGACAACCCGTTCAGCCTGATCATCCGCTTCACCGGCACGACCGACGAGATCACCTTGACCGAAGGTCTGCGCGGCGATGGCCCGGGCGGCGACTTCCCCAACCCGAACAAGATCCGCGAGATCATCTTCGACAACGGCACGGTGTGGACGCAGGACGACCTGCGCGCCATCGTGGCGGCGCAGGCGGCGACCGCCGGCGACGACCTGATCCGGCTGTGGGAGAGCGACGACGTCATCAACCCTGGCAAGGGCGACGACACCGTCTTCACCGGCAGCGGCGCCGACACGCTGATCTTCGCCGCCGGCGACGGCCGCGACGTGGTTCAGGCCGACGACCAGCTCAGCGTCAAGTTCACCGACATCGATACCGGCGACATCGTCGTGCGCGGCGGCGACGGCGCGTTCCTGATCGAGACGCTCGACGGGCGCGACGCGATCCAGCTTCTCGTCTATTCGTCGCAGATCGCGGAGATCCTGTTCGCCGACGGCACCAGCTGGACCGGCGACGATCTCCTGAATGCCGCCACGCCGTATCCCGCGGCGCCGCAGACGCAGCTGTGGCTCGACCAGCAGCAGTGGGACGGCGACACCGAATTCGTCGGCACCTCGGCCAACGAGTATTTCTTCGGCGGCAGCGGTTCGGACACCTATCGCTACGCCGCCAATGGCGGCTTCGACTACATCAGCGACCAGAGCTACGATTCCGAAGAGATCAACACGCTCGTCCTCGAGGGTTTTTCGATCACCGACGTGTCTTTCTCAGCCGGCTGGTGGGTGGAAGATGACCTGGAAATCCGTTTCCGCAACGGCGGCGGCATCATCGTCGACGATTACTTCGGCGGCGGCGAAGGGACGCGTTATGGCGTCGACGTGATCACGCTCGGCGACGGCACCACGCTCGACCGTGCAGCGGTCGAGGCGCTGGTCGCAGCCAATCCGGGCGACTACCACTTCGGCACCGGCGAGGACGATGTCATCGAACTGGGCGTCGGCAACGACTATGCCTATGGCGGCAGCGGCCACGACACCTACGTCTACACGCGCGGCGACGGCCACGACGTCTACGAGGACGGCATCGACGAAGGCGGCATCGCCGGGACGCTGCAGCTTCACGACATCGATGTGGGTGAGGTCACGCTCAGCACGGTCGGCCCCGACCTGGTTCTGAGCTTTGCCGCGCGGCAGCCGAACGGCTCCGACGCCGGTTCGATCACGCTGTTCCGTGGCGCCGCCGACCAGCGCGAGGGTTACGGCTGGTTCCATCGCGTCGAGGTCGTCTTCGACGACGGCACGGTGTGGGACAGCGTCGACATCGCCGACCGGCTGCGCGTCGGCACGGCCACCAGCGGCGCCGATTTTGTCTTCGGCTCGCTGCAGGACGACGTGGTCGACCTCGGCACCGGCAACGACGTGCTGGTGACGGGCGCTGGCTACGACCGCTTCACCTATTCGCGCGGCGACGGCCACGATACGGTGCAGGCGGCGCGTGCGTTCGGGGCGCTGGAGGTAGTGTTCGATGACCTCGATCCCGAGACGGTGACCGTATCGCGCGCCGGCGACGACTGGCTGGTGAAGATCGCGCCGTCGGGCGTCGGCGCAAGCGACGGCGGCAGCATCCGCATCACCGGCGGTTCGCCGTTCTCGATCGCCTTCGCCGACGAAACGGTCTGGGACTTCGAGTACATTCTGGGCCTCGGCGGCAGCGCCGGCGCGACGGCCGGCGACGATATGATCGAGCTGCCGTGGCAAGGCGCGACGGTCGAGGCTGGCGGCGGCAACGACTTCATCCGCGGCGGCGACGGCGACGACACCTATGTCTATCGCAACGGTGACGGCCACGACATCATCGAGGAAGGCCAGTACAGCGAGAACGACCAGCTCATCTTCGCCGACATCGCGCGCTCGGATGTCACCTGGCTGCGCCGTGGCGACGACCTGATCGGGGTCGTCAAGGTAAACCCGGCAAGCGGTTCGGTCGCCGGCTCGGTGACACTGCGCAACGCCTTCTGGTACAGCGAAGTCCACGACTTCTGGGTCGAGACCGTCATCTTCGCCGACGGCGAGCCTATCGGCATTCACGCCCTGCTCGAGGAGGCCGAGGAGGGCCCCGGTGGCGGCGCAGACGTCGATTTCACCGAGGACGGCAACGGCAACAAAAACTTCCTCTACCAGCGCGGCGGCGGCGATCGCGTCATCGACGTCAACGCCACCGGTTCGGCCGACATTCTTGTCCTGCAGGACATCGAGCGGGCCGAGGTGAGCTTCGAGCGCAACGGCACCAGCCTGAAGGTGCTGATCGCCGAGAGCGGTCCGGGCGCCGGCGACGGCGGCGTCGTCCTGCTCGACAACTGGCAGGAAGGTGTCGAGCGCATCCGCTTCGCCGACGGCAGCGAGATGACGCGCGCCGAGATCACGGCGGCCACGCCGCTGCTGGGCACCGCCGGCGCCGACCTGATGGCCGGCGGTTATTATCAGGACGACAGCCTGGAGGGGCGGGGCGGCAACGACCATCTCGTCGGCAGCGGCGGCAACGACAGCTATTTCTACAGCCGCGGCGACGGCGACGACATCATCGACGAGTCGGGAACATGGCTGGGCTCGGCCGACCGGCTGGTGCTGCGCAACATCGCGCCGGAAAGCGTCACGGTCCGGGCCATCGGCACCAACGCGCTGCTCACCATCGCCGAAAGCGCGCCGGGCGCCGGCGACGGCGGCAGCATCTACATCCTGGGCGGCCTGGGCGCCAGCTCCGAGATAGGCGTCGAAAGCGTCGTGTTCGACGGCGGCACGGTGTGGACGACGGCCATGCTGCGGGCGCTGTCGACCGCCTCTCAGGCGACCGCGGGCGACGACGACATCGTCGGCCTGGGCGGCAACGACACGCTGGAAGGCGGCGAAGGCAACGATCGCCTGACCGGCGGGGGCGGCAGCGACACCTATGTGTGGCGCCGTGGCGACGGCAGCGACGTGATCGACGAGACGGGCGATCAGTTCGGTATCGACAAGATGGTGTTCGCCGACCTCACGCCGGCCGACATAACGGTCAGGTCCGAAGGCGCCGACGCGATCATCATCATCGCCGAAAGCGCGCCGGGCGCGGGCGACGGCGGCATAGTACGCCTGCTCTCCTCGCTCAACCCGTATTACCAGTTCGGCGTGGAGAATATCGAGTTCGGCGACGGCACGACCTGGACGATGACCAATGTACGGCTCGCCGCGATCGCTTCGGCGGTCACCGCCGGAGACGACCGCATCTACGGCTACGAGACCGGCAATACTTATGAGGCCGGCACCGGCGACGACTGGATCAACGGCGGCGACGGCAACGACACCTACATCTGGCGCCGCGGCCACGGCAACGACGTCATCGACGAGTCGGGCAACCAGTTCGGCACCGACAAGCTGGTGCTGGCCGGGCTGACTGTCGCCGACATCAGCGTCGCCTCCGACGGCGCCGATGCTGTCATCACCGTGGCGGACAGCACGCCGGGAGCGGGCGATGGCGGCATCATTCGCCTCGTAGGCTCGCTCAACCCGTCCTACGACTTCGGCACCGAGACGATCGAGTTCGGCGACGGCACGCTGTGGACGATGACCAATGTCCGGCTCGCGGCGATCGCCGCGCAGACCAGCGAGGCCGACGACCTGATCGGTGGCTTCGAGACCGGTAACACCTACGAGGCCGGCGGCGGCGACGACGTCATCAACGGCGGCGACGGCGACGACACCTACATCTGGCGGCGTGGCGACGGCAACGACGTCATCCAGGAGGGCGGCAACCAGTTCGGCACCGACAAGCTGGTGCTGGCGGGCGTGGACGCGGCAGACGTGTCGATCCGCACCGACGGCGGCAACAATTCCAACGATGTGATCGTGGTGATCGCCGACAGCGCGCCGGGCGCAAACGATGGCGGCATCATCCGCCTCACCGGCTCGCTCAACATTTCCTACAAGTTCGGCCTGGAAAGCGTCGTCTTCGACGACGGCACGACCTGGACGATCAGCGACTACCAGAGCCTCGCCATCTCGCATGTGCAGACCGACGGCGCCGATGTGATCAGCGGCTTCAACTCGAACGACACCTTGTCGGGCGGGCTCGGGGACGACCACCTCTACGGCGGCGACGGCAGCGACACCTATGTCTTCAGCCGCGGCGACGGCCGCGACGTCGTCGAGGACAATGGCAACGGCGATACCGACACGTTGCGTATCCGCGGTTACGACGCTGCCGACCTGGTCCTGTCCGAAAGCAATTATCCGGCGGATTCGCTGGTCATCCGCTTCGTCGGCAGCAATGACGAGATTACCCTCGTCAACACGCTCGATCAGAGCCAGGAAGACCAGATCGAGCAAATCGTCTTCGACGACGGCACGACCTGGACGATCGCCGATGTCAAGGCGCGGCTGCTGGCGGCTCGGGCGACTGCCGGAAACGATACGATTTCCGGTTTCTACGGCGACGATACCATAAGCGGTGGGCTCGGCAACGACACCATCACCGACGAGTATGGCGCCGACACCTACGTCTATACGCGCGGGGACGGCTATGACGTCATCATCGACGAGTCGAACCAGGCGGGTGACGAACTGGTGCTGCACGGCATCGCCACGGACGCCGTGCAGGTGCGGCGCGGCTACGGCGACGACCTGGAACTGCTGATTGCCGCATCCGGCGCTGAAGCCGGCGACGCCGGCCGCGTCACCGTGCGCAACTCGTTCCTCGCCACCTCGTCCGTCGGCATCGACTCCGTGCGCTTCGACGACGGCACGGTGTGGACCCGCGCCATGTTCGAGCAGTTGGCGTCGCGCAACATCGCCACCCCCGGCGACGACCGCATCCTCGGCACCACCGCCGCCGACGATCTCGGCGGCGGCCAAGGCAATGATTACCTCTCCGGCGGCCAGGGCGACGATACCTATCGCTTCGCCCGCGGCGACGGCGACGACACCGTGCGCGACAACGGCGCCGGCGTCGACCGCATCGTCATAACCGGTTATGCCCGGTCGGAAATCCAGTTCACCCGGCGCGGTGTCGACGGCAAGGACCTGATCATCCGCATGGGCGCCGACGGCGATACGCTGACGGTGGTCAACGGACTGGTCGAGGGCACCGCCGACCGTATCGAGTCGGTGGTGCTGTCCGACAGCGGCGAGGAAATATTGCTCGCCGCCATCAAGAATTCGCTGATCTTCGGCTCCGAGAGCGACGACAACGACCAGATCATCGGCAGCGACGCGGCTGATACGCTACGCGGTGGCAAGGGCTCCGACCTGCTGGTCGGCGGCAAGGGCGCCGACACCTATATCTACCGCTCCGGCGACGGCGACGACCGCATCGCCGACGGCGACAGCGGCGCCGGCGATACGCTGCGGTTCGAGAACATCGCCTCGACCGAGGTGACGTCGGCGCGCCGCAGCGCGCCCGACGGTTTCGACCTGATCCTGGGCATCGGCACCGGCCGTGACCGCGTGACCCTCGCCGACAGCCTCGGCGACGGCACCGCCGGCGTCGAACGCATCGTCTTCTCCGACGGCGTCGAATGGACGCTGGCCGAGATGCGGGCACAGGTGCTGGCGCGCGCCGCCACCGACAAGGCGGAGACCATACGCGGCTTTAGCAGCGCCGACATCATGCGCGGGGGCAAGGGCGCCGACACGCTGATCGGCGGCGCCGGCGGCGACACGTATTTCTATTCCAGCGGCGACGGCCAGGACGTCATCGACGACCAGTCGACCGGAACCGGCGACCGGCTGGAGATAACCAACCTGCTGTCGATCGAGGCGGGTGTCGCACGCCTCTACAAGGCCAGCGATCACATCGTGCTGAGCTTCGGCTCCGGCAGCGATTCCATCACGCTGCGCAACATGCTGGCGACGGACGGCAGTGGCATCGAGCAGATCCACTTCGCCGACGGCGTCGTGTGGACGCGCGAGGACATTCTCGACCTGCTCGACAACAACGCCCCGGTGGCGGTCGAGGACGGCGTCTATTCGTTCAAGCAGGATGCCGACCTGATCATCGCGGCGGCCGACCTGCTGCGCAACGACTACGATTCCAACGGCGAGCCGCTGACCATCATTGCGGTTGCCGGCAACGACAACGTCACCGCCGAAATCGACGAGAACGGCAATGTCCTGGTGCGGGCCCGCCCGGGCTTCACCGGGCCGGCGACCTTCACCTATACGGTGTCGGACGGTCGCAACGGGCTGGCGACGACGTCGGTGAACGTCCGCGTGACCCCGCTGGCCGAGGCCAAGGACGACTACGGCTTCGTCGTCGACGAGGACGGGTTCCTGCAGATCCAGACGCAGCGGCTGCTGTCGAACGACATCGACGGCGACCGCATGATCATCGCGCAGGTGCTCGGCGCCGTCGGCGGCACGGTCAGCCTGGCCAGTAACGGCCAGATCAGCTTCACCCCGACTGCCAACTACAACGGGCCGGCATCGTTCCGCTACATCGCCAACACACCGGAAGGCGGGCGGGCCGAGGCGATCGTCCATATCGACGTGACGCCCCAGAACGACGCGCCGGTGGCCGCCAACGACAGCGGTTTCGCCACCGACGAGGACGTGCCGTTCACCATCGACACCGCCGATCTGCTCGACAACGATTTCGACATCGACGGCGACAGCCTGCGCGTCGTCGCGGTGACCGGCTCTCCCGATATCCAGGTGGAACTGACAGACGACGGCTTCATCCTCGTCGAGCCGGCGCCTTATTTCTGGGGGCCGGCGACCATCACCTACACGGTGGCCGATGCAAGCGGCGCGACCGACACCGCAACCATCACCATCAACGTGCGCCCGGTCAACAACGCGCCGGAACCGGCATTGGATACGGTCGCGACCGACGAGGACGTGCCCCTCCTGATCACCGCCGCCGAACTGCTCGCCAACGATATCGAGCGCGACGGCGATATCATGACCATCAGTTCGGTGCGCCGCGGCTTCGGCGGCGACGTGCAGCTCTTCCCCAACCAGACCGTCCTGTTCACGCCGAACGGCAATTTCTACGGCCAGGCGCATTTCTTCTACACGGTGAGCGACGGCGAGGGCGGTTTCGTCGAGCAGCGCGTCGACGTGAATGTCGCGCCGGTCAACGACGCACCGACGGCGCGTGACGACCGCTACACAGCGTCCAATGGCGGCTATCTGCGCGGCATCGAGGACAACGCGATCATCATTCCGATCGCCAACCTGCTGGCCAACGATACGGATCTCGACAGCTTCGAACTGTTCATAGAGACGATCAGCTTCGCCGAGAACGGCATCGCCGAGATTCTCGGCGACGGCACCATCCGCTTCACGCCGGACGAGAACTTCTGGGGCGAAGCCAGCTTCCGCTATGTTGTCTCCGACGGTGACGGGCTGGTCGACGACGCCACCGTCACGCTTTATTTCGCGCCGGTCGGCGATGCGCCGCCCGTCGCGCACAACGACACGATCTATGTCTATGAAGACGTGCCGTTCACCATCCCGCTCGAGGCGTTGCTCGCCAACGACACCGACATCGACCGCGACCCGCTCGCCATCACAAGCATATCGCTCGGCTCGGGCAGCAGCGGCACGCTGATACGCAACGGCAACGGCGACTATATCTATACGACCAGCCTGAACTCGACGATGGGCGGCTCGCTGTCCTACGTCGTCACCGACAACGCCGACGGCACCGACACCGGCAGTGTCACCATCGTCGTCATCCCGGTGAACGACGCCCCGACGGCCGGCAATTTCGTCGCGGCGACCAGCCTCGACGCGCCGCTGGTGGTGCGAATCTCCGACCTGATGGCGCTGGCGAGCGATGTGGACCTTCGCCCGAGCGACTACGACCTGCTGCGGTTCGTCGGCATCCGCTCGGCCGCCGACGGCACGGCGACCATCTACAACAACGAGTTCATCGTCGTCGAATATGCGCGTGGCTTCAGCGGCGTAACCTCATTCGACTACACGATCGCCGACGAGGAGGACGTGGAGGACGACGCCACCGTCACGGCGACCGTCTCCAATACGCATGCCGCGGTCATCGCCGGCTCGGCGCGCCGCGACCTGCTGATCGGCACCCACCTTGCAGAGCAGATCGAGGGCCTCGCCGGGGACGATGATCTCTATGGCCGCGAGGGCGACGACATCCTCATAGGCGGCGACGGCGGTGACCGGCTGGACGGCGGCGCCGGATACGACACGGTCGACCTCAGCGGCTCGAATGTCGGCGTGCGCGCCGACCTGCAGAGCCTGATCGGCCAGGGCGGCCATGCGCAGGGCGACCTCTATTTCAGCATCGAGGCCTTTATCGGCACCGCCCACAGCGACGAGCTCTACGGCGACCTGAACGCCAACAAGCTGACCGGCGCCGGCGGCCACGACAAGCTGTTCGGCCGCGCCGGCACCGACACGCTGCTCGGCGGTCTCGGCAACGACACGCTGGACGGCGGCGCGGGCGCCGACCTGCTCGACGGCGGCGAGGGCGTCGACACGGCCGACTATACCTCCTCTGCCAGCGGCGTCCTGATCTCGCTGATCAACGGCACCGCCTCGGGCGGTGATGCCGCCGGCGACGTGCTTTCTGGCATCGAGAACCTGACCGGAACGGATTTCGCCGACACGCTGGAAGGCGACCAATCGGCCAACGTGCTGTCGGGCGGCCGCGGCGACGACGTGCTGCTTGGCGGCGGCGGAGACGACGTGCTCATCGGCGGCCGCGGCGCCGACCATATGGACGGCGGCGAGGGGATCGACCGGGTCGAGTACCTGATGTCGGTCGAGGGCATCACGCTCAACCTCGCCAACACTTCCGCCGGCGGCGGCGACGCTCAGGGCGACACCTTTGCCTCGATCGAACTGATCGGCGGCTCCAACCACGACGACGTGATGATCGGCGACGCCGGCGACAACGTCTTCCGCGGCAATCTCGGCGCCGACGCCATCCACGGCGGCGACGGCTTCGACACGGCCGACTATGCCTCCGCCGTGCTGGCGGTGGCCGTCGACCTGCAGGCCGGCGTCGGTACCGCCGGCGAGGCGACCGGCGACACGCTGACCGGCATCGAGCGCCTGGTCGGCTCCAACTTCGACGACAAGCTCTCCGGCTCGGCGGCGGCCGAGGTGTTCGTCGGCGGCTTCGGCAAGGACCTGATGGCCGGCCGCGCCGGCTCCGACACCTACGCCTTCGGCTTCGACGCAGGTTCGGACACCATCGTCGAGGCGGGCGACGCCGCCGATACCGACCGCATCGCGCTCGGCGCCGGCATCGGCCGCGCCGACCTCAGCCTGGTGCGGGTGGGCGACGACCTCCTGGTCGAGCTCGAGCATGACGACGGCATCCTGATCGACACCGTGCTGATCGAGGACCACTTCGTATCGCGCGAGGCCGGCATCGAGGAGCTCGTCTTCGCCGACGGTTATGTCTGGGACCGCGAGGACATCGACGGCCTCACCCGCGCCGGCCGCTTCAACGCGGTCGACGACGTGATCCGCTTCGCCGACGAGGACATCGAGCTCGTCATCGAGGCCGACCGGCTGACCCGCAACGACGCCGAGCTGGGCACCGAGGACCTGAAGATCGTCGCCGTGAAGGCGGTCTCCGGCGGCACGGTGACGCTGACCACGGAGGGTGACGTACGTTTCCTCGGCGCGCAGGACTTCAACGGCGACGCCTTCTTCGACTATACGGTGCGCGATGCCTTCGGCCGCGAATCCACGGCGCGTGCCCGCGTCGACGTGCTGCCGATCAACGACGCGCCGGTGGCGCATGACGACGGCATCTTCGTCGGCGTCGAGGACACCACGCTGATCATCGCGGTGGCCGACCTCATCGGCAACGACATCGATGTCGACGGTGATACGCTAAGCATCCTCGTGACCGGCTTCGGTCCGGCGATCGGCGCGGATGGCGAGCCGCTCTATCCTTCGAAGTTCTACAACGGCAGCTTCGGCTCGGTATCGCTGCATGGCGACTACGTGCATTTCTCGCCGGTCGGCAACCACAACGGCTTCGCCGGCTTCACCTACACGATCACCGACGGCAACGGCGAGACCTCGGTCGGCCAGGTGGAACTGACCTTCGTCGGCGTCAACGACGCGCCGGAGGGCGGTGGCGACAAGCGCACGGTGCGGCTTGGCATCGGCGAGGAATTCACCATCGCCAGCCTGCTCGCCAACGACAGCGATCCCGAGGACGACGATTTCTTCTTCGACGGCATCGTCTCGGTGACCGGCGGCAGCGCCTCCATCGTCATGGTCGGGGGCGAGCCGCATTCCATCTCGTTCACGGGCGACGCGCTCGGCAAGGCCTATGTCACCTACAGGCTGGTCGACGAGCACGGCGCGGCTTCCACCGTGCAGGTCGAGGTCAACGTCATCCCGGTCAACGATCCGCCGACGGCCCGTAACGACGACGGGTTCACGACGATCGAAGACACGGTGATCATCATCGACCCGGCGACGCTGCTCGCAAACGACAGCGACCCCAACGGCGATCCGCTCACCATCGTCGACCTGCAGCGTTTCGCGCTAAACGGCCGCGTGGAGTTCAACGAGGACGGCTTCATCGTCTTCACGCCGAGGCCTTCCTACAACGGCATCGCCGGCTTCGAATATACGATCGACGACGGGCGCGGCGGCCAGGACGTCGGCTTCGTCGAGATCACGATCATGCCCGACAATGACGGGCCGATCGTGCGCGACGACGTACTGTCCGGTTTCGAGGACATTCCGACCATCGTGCTGGCCGCCGAGGCGTTCGCCAACGACATAGAGCCGGACGGCGACGTCATCTTCTTCGAGAGCGCATGGGCGCTGGGTGTCGTCACCAACGACGTCCAGAACCGGCAGGAGCAGTCGGAGACGGTCGACATCGACACGCCGCCGGTCTCCAGCCAGGGTTCGGCCACCGCGACGGTGCTGTTGAGCGACGGCCAGTCCTACGTGCTCTCCTACGACCACGCGACCAAGCTGTTTACCGGCGAGGCACCGGAGACGGAAGCGACGGCGGTGTCCGTGTCGCTGCACTTCAGCGACGTGAACCAGACCGGCGATACGGTCACTTACGACGATGTCATCGACCCCGCCGCCTTCCAGCAGGTGTCGGGTGGCTGGCGCTACGATGCCGATCTGATGGGCGTCCAGATGGGCGCCGGAACCTGGTCGGCAACACTTGCCTCCGGCCGCGACCTGCCGTCGTGGCTGGCGTTCGATCCGGAAACGCGCACGTTCTCGCGCACGGCGGTCGAGCCGCCGGCGAACTACGGGCTGGCGCGGGTGCAGGTGGCGTTCACGCCGGATCAGCCCGGAGCCGAGGGTTTCGCGGTCGAGTTCGTCATCGACCCGAGCGAGCCGCTCGATCCGCGCATCAACGCGCTGCTGGCCGGCGATCCCTACTTTGCCGCGCAGGGCCTGTTCGTGCTGCCGGTCGGCGACGACGCGACGGTGACGGCCGACAAGCCGTCGGGCTTCGCGCTGCCCGACTGGCTGGAGTTCGACGTCGACACGCTGACGCTGAGCGGCACCCCGCCGCCCGTCTATGTCGGCTCGGTGCCCGTGCGCATCGGCATCGGCGAGTCGGCCGAAAAGGGCCTGCCCGCTTTCTCGCTGATCCGCGACTTCGTCGTCGACGACCTCGTGGACATCGACGGCGGTGGCGTCAGCGTCCAGCTGATCGATGGCGAGCACATCCGCGTCACCACCCTGGAGGATTTCTACGGCGCGGTGGCGATCGCCTATAAGGCGGTCGACGTGAAGGGCGCCGTCTCGGAAGAGCCGGCGATCATCGTGATCAACATCGAGGCGCAGCGCGAGCTGCCTGATGTCACCAACGACAGCTACTCCGTCATCGAGGATGGCGTGCTGACCATCTCGCTGGCCGACATGCTCGCCGACGACCGCGACGACGACGGGGACCCGATCCATGTGACGGCGATCGGCGCGCCCGACGCCGGCACGCTGGAGATACGCATCCCCGAACTGTCGGTCGAGTTCGAGCCGATTCAGGGCATGGAAGGCGAAGTGACGCATTCGGCACGGCTGGCCGACGGCTCGGCGCTGCCGTCGTGGCTGTCGATCGACCCGGCGACCGGCCGGCTATTCGGCACGCCGCCGCTCGCCTTCATGGCGATGCTCAACGTCGTCATATCAGCCACCGACGGCCTGTCGACGGTGGAGACGCCGATCGCGCTCGACGTCAACGGCAACCGCGGCGTTACGCTGATCTACACGCCGATCGCCGAGCGGTCGGGTCCGGATGAGTTCACCTATACGGTCTCGGACGACCGCGAAGGCTCGACCACGGGCAAGGTGTCGATCGACGTGATCGCCGCCAACGACCCGCCGGTGGCACGCGACGACGTCGTCGCCGGCGTGGAAGACACCCCGCTGCGCATCTCGATCGCGTCGCTGCTGCAGAACGACACCGACGCCGACAACGACACGCTCCGCATCTTCGAGGTGATTGCCGGGGCACACGGAACGGTCGAACTGCTCGACGGCGAGATCCTGTTCACGCCGACCCACAATTTCGACGGGCGCGCCTGGTTCGACTACCGCGTCACCGACGATACCGACGGCACCGACACCGGCCGCGTCTATATCGACGTCGCCTCGACCAACCGGGCGCCGGTCATCGTGGCGGATTCCTTCGTCGGCACCGAGGACGTGCCGTTCATCGTCTCGATCGAGGATCTCATCGGCAACGACTACGATCCGGACGGCGACGACTTCCAGTTCGTCCGCGTGGTGCAGGATGGCGTGGACGGCAACGCCTTTCTGCTGCCGGACGGCCGCTGGGCGCTGACGCCGGAAGGCGACTTCAACGGCGTCGCCACCTTCACCTACACCATCACCGACGGGCGGCTCGGCACGACGGTCGAGAATTCGATCAGCGTCGACTTCAAGGCCGTCAACGACGCGCCGGTGGCGCGCACCGACGGCGGCTACGAAACGCTGGAGGACACGCCGATCGAGATCGACCTCGCGGCGCTGCTCGGCAATGACAGCGACGTCGAGCACGACACGCTGACCGTGGTCGGCGTGCTCGACCCTGTCAACGGCACGGTGGCGATCGTCGGCAACAAGGCGGTGTTCACGCCGCGGGCCGACTATTTCGGCAATGGCGGCTTCTCCTACCGCATATCGGACGGCAATGGCGGCTTCGCGGTCGGCACGGTCACGCTGACGATCATGCCCGATCAGGAGATGCCGGTCGCTGTCAACGACCATGGCTGGACCATCGACGAGGACGGCTTCATCGACATCGATCCGGCCGACCTGATCGCCAACGACTACGATCCGGACGGCGACACCATCGAGTTCGTCGGCGCCGAGGGCACTGGCGTCACCATGCTGCCGAGCGGTCTCATCCGCTTCACGCCGCCGCTCAACGCCAATGGCTCGTTCACCAACACCTATTCGATCTCCGACGGCAACGGCCACACCGTGACCGGCACGTTCACGGTGTATGTGAACGCGGTTGACGACGACCCGGTCGCCGGCAACGATACGGTGAATGGAACCGAGGATCAGACGTTGACGATCCCGATCCTGCAACTGCTCGGCAACGACCGCGATGCCGACGGCCACGACATCACGCTTACCGGCCTGGCAAATGCTGTCGGCGGCGTGGTGTCCTTCGACGGCGCCGGCAACATCGTGTTCGTGCCGGACTCCAACCGAAACGGCACGGCGAGCTTCGACTACACCATCACCGACGGCTCGGGCGCCGTGGACACCGCGACGGTTACCATCAACCTTCAGCCGGTCAACGACGCCCCGCAGATCGACGGCTTCGGCCCGCTCACCGGTGTCGAGGATGCCTGGGTGTCGGTGCAGCTTCCGGGTGGGGCGTTCCATGACATCGACGGCGACACGCTCGTGCTGTCGGTGCGCGCCGCCGGTGGTGGCCCGCTGCCGACATGGCTCTCCTACGATCCGGCATCGCGGGGGCTGCTGGGCCAGCCGCCGGCGAACTTCAACGGAACGCTGTCGCTGGAGGTCGTCGCTTCGGACGGCACCGCCACGACGGTGAGGCCGTTCGACCTGGTGATCCAGGGCGTCAACGACGCGCCGGACGCCGCCGACGACTCCTGGACGGCGACGTCCAATCCGACCGTCGTCATCCCGATCGCAGAGTTGCTGCGCAACGACGTCGATATCGACGGCGACACGCTCTCGATCGTTTCGGTGACCGGCAACAACGGGCTGCAGGTTGCGCTCGACGGCAAGGGCAACGTGGTGGTGACGCGCCAGTCGGCCGACCAGACCGACCTGTCCTTCACCTATGTCGTGAAGGACGCGGGCGGGCTGACCGACACGGCGACGGTCTGGGTGAACGCGCCCGGCCGCAATGTCGCGCCGTTCATCGACGTGATCGCGACGCAGCACGGCACCGAGGACCAGCCGGTCAGCTTTACCCTGCCGGCCGGCATCGTCACCGACGCCAATGGCGACAAGCTGACGATCACAGCGATGCGCAAGGGCAGCACGTCGCTGCCGACCTGGCTCGCCTTCGACGCCGAGACGCTGACCTTCACCGGTACTCCGCCGCAGGATTTCAACGGCACCATCACGCTGCGGTTGAAGGCCAGCGACGGCCGGCTCAGTACGACGCGCGACTTCGACCTGATGATCGGCGCGGTCAACGACGCTCCGAGCATCTCGGCGCCGCTGTCCGACCGCTTCGTCAACGAGGACGGCAACTTCAACTTCCGCCTGCAGCGGTCGGTGTTCTCCGACGTGGATGGCGACGACCTGACCTTCACCATCACCGCGGCGGATGGCTCGGCACTGCCCGACTGGATCAAGGTCGACACCGAGACGCTACGCCTGCAAGGTCGCGCGCCGGAAAACTTCAACGGCCCGATCGACGTGCGCGTGACGGCCTCCGACGGTTCGCTCACCCGCTCCGACGTGTTCACCCTGACGGTCAACCCCGTCAACGACGCGCCGGTGCTGGAGACGCCGTTGCCGGATACCAAGATCATCACCGGCCGGCCGTTCACCATCAACATTCCGGCAACGACCTTCTCCGATCCGGACGGCGACCCGCTGCAGTTCGCGGCGACGCTCGCCAACGGCCAGCCGCTGCCTTCGTGGATGACCTTCGATGGCACCAAGCTGACCGGCACGGCGCCGTGGAACACGTCGACGGCGATCAACATCAAGATCATGGCCACCGACGGTTCGCTGCAGAATTCGGACGTGTTCCGGGTGACGTTCGAACGCGGCAACGCCGCGCCTCACGCCAGCAACGACACGGGCTTCGACATTCGCAGCGGTCTTCCATTGTCGATCACCACCGAAAGGCTGCTCGCCAACGACACCGACGGCGATGGTGACGCACTGAGCATCATCGCCTTCACGCAGGGCGCCTATGGTTCAGTGGCGCGCGCCGCCGACGGCACGTTCACCTATGTCGCCAACGGCAGTTATCAGGGCAACGATCAGTTCCTGTACACGATCACCGACGGCAAGGAGACGTCCACGGCGGCGGTGAAGATCAGGGTCGGGGCGCCGTTCGCCTTCACCGTCGAGGGCGACGCGGGCGACAACAGCCTGTTCGGCCACCAGACGGCGGACAGCGCCTTGTTCGGCGGCGCCGGCAACGACACGTTGCAGTCCTATTCCGGCAACGACTACCTGAACGGCGGCGACGGTGACGACGTGCTGATCTCCAACGCCGGCAAGGACATCCTCGACGGCGGCGCCGGCAACGACAGGCTGATGGCCGGCAATGGCGGCGACGAACTGATCGGCGGCAAGGGCGACGACATCCTGTTCGGCGGCGCGGGCCGCGACACCTTCCTGTTCGCCACCGGCGACGGCAAGGATCTGATCGAGGGTTACGACTATTCCAGCGCGGGCGACAAGTTCGTGTTCGATCTCGACGGCATCTCGAATTTCGACGAAATGCTGGCACGGGCACAGCAGACGGAAGACGGCGTGCTGCTTGATCTTGGCAACGGCGATGAAGTGTTCCTCAAGGACACGCAGCTCGCCTCGCTTGACAGGAACAGCTTCACGTTCTTCTAGAATAGACCAAGAGAAAACCGCCGGCGGCTGATGCCGCCGGCGCCTCGGCAAGGCGGGTTCTGGGTTGGCGAGTGTCAAGGAGCAGATGACGGCCGGCGCCGCAACCACGGCGCCGCCTTCGATCTTCGAAGGGGTGAAGGGCGGCTTCTTCGCCGCCGCGGCGCTGAGCTGCGTCATCAACATCCTGATGCTGACCGGGCCGCTGTTCATGCTGCAGGTCTACGACCGTGTGCTCTCCAGCCAGTCGATCCCGACCCTGGTGACGCTGCTGCTGTTCGTGCTTGCGCTCTACGGCATGATGGCGATCTTCGACTTCGCGCGGGCGCGGGTGCTGTCGCGCATCGCCCACTGGATCGACGACCGGCTGTCGCAGCCGGTGTTCCAGATGTGGATCGAGCGGCAAGGCGGTTCGGCCGTGCCCGGCTACAAGCCGCTCGCCGACCTTTCCGCCATCCGCAGCCTGATCGCCAGCCCGGTGTTCATCGGGCTGTTCGATCTGCCCTGGTTCCCGCTCTATCTCGTCGTGGTGTTCCTGCTGCATGTCGATCTCGGCTACCTGGCGTCGGCCGGCGCGCTGGTCGTCATCGTCATCGCCGTGCTGAACGAATGGCTGACGAGCAAGGGGGCGCAGCGGGCGGCGCTGATGGAAGTCGCCGAGGTGCGCTTCGCCGACGAGTCGCTTAGGACCGCCGACAGCGTCGTCGCCATGGGCATGACCGGCGGCGCCGGCAATCACTGGCGCGGCCTGCGCAACGGTGCCTTGCGGACGCAGCAGCAGGCCGCCGAGCGCGCCGAGATGCTGGCGTCGCTCTCGAAAGTATTCCGCCTTTTCCTGCAATCGGCCATCCTGGCGCTCGGTGCTTACCTGACCATCCTGCAGGAGGTGACGGCTGGCGCCATCGTCGCCGCGTCCATTCTGGCCGGTCGCGCGCTGCAGCCGATCGATCAGCTCGTCGGCGGCTGGAAGCAGCTGAAGCGGGCACGGCTTGCGCACAGTCGCCTCAAGGATTTCCTGGCGCGCAACGCCGCGGCGCCGTCGAAGGCCGTCGTCAAGCTGCCCAACCCGACCGGCCATGTCGGCGTCGAGCGGGTGACGAAGTTCGCCATCGGCCCTGCCGGGCGGCGCGACGGCCGGCCGATCCTGTCCAACATCAGCTTCGCGCTGGCGCCCGGCGACGGCCTCGGCGTGATCGGCCCGTCGGCTTCCGGCAAGTCGAGCCTCGGCCGGCTGCTGGTCGGGCTGTGGCTGCCCGATCAGGGTGCGGTCCGCATCGACGGCGCCACGTTCGACCAGTGGGACCGCCCGCAGCTCGGGCCACATATCGGCTACCTGCCGCAGGCGATCGAGCTCTTGTCCGGCTCGATCGCTCAGAACATCAGCCGCTTCGACCCGCAGGCAAAACACGAGGACATCGTCGAGGCGGCGAAGATGGCCGACGTGCACGACATGATCCTCGCTTATCCCGACGGCTACGCGACACCGGTCGACATGGCCAACAGCCCGCTCACCGGCGGCCAGCGCCAGCGCATCGCGCTGGCGCGCGCCATCTTCCGCAAGCCGCGGCTGATCGTGCTGGACGAGCCGAACTCCAACCTCGATGCCGAAGGCGACGCCGCGCTCGCCAACGCCATCGAGCGGCTGCGCGCCGACGGCTGCGTTGTCGTGGTGATGGCGCATCGCCCGAGCGCGATCGCGGCGGTCGACAAGATCATGATGCTGAAGGACGGCCAGTGCGTCGAGTTCGGCGAAAAGACCGAAGTGTTGCGCAAAGTCACGCGCGCGGCCTAGGCGGCGGGGAGGAGCAGATGGTGCCCGAGGAATCGCCCATTACCAACTTCCGCCGTCCCGCCGTGATCGGGCTGTCGATGTTGCTGGTGCTGTTCGGCGGCGGCGTGGCCTGGTCCTATTTCGCCGAGGTTTCGGGCGCGGTGATCGCGCAGGGCACGGTGGCGATCCAGGGCAAGCCGAAGACGATCCAGCACGCCGAGGGCGGCGTCGTCGAAGTGATCAACGTGGCGGCCGGCGACCGGGTCAAGAAGGACGACGTGCTGATCGAACTGGACGATACCAACCTCGTCGCCAACATCGCAATCTATCGCGGCCGCCTGCGCGACTCGCTGGTGCAGCGCTCGCGCCTGCTGGCCGAACTGGACGACAGGACGGTGTTCGACCCACCCGCCGGGCACGACATCCAGGAATTCGGACTGGTCGACATCGAATCGGCGATGGAGCAGCAGCGCATCCTGATGCGCGCCCGCCGGCAGACCCGCGACGGCGAGATCGCTCAGTTCGACGAGAAGATCGAGCAGCTCAACAACCAGATCGACGGCAATCGCGGGCTGCGCAACGAGACTGTCAACCAGGTCGACATCTATCGCCAGGAGCAGAGCTCGATCAGCAAGCTGATCGAGCAGAAGCTGGTGGCGCGCAACCAGATGCTGGTGTTCGACCGCTCGATCGCCGACCTGCGCGGACGCATCGCCGAACAGGAAGCGGAGATGGCGCGGCTGGAAAACTCTATCGCCGAGGCCAAGGTGGCGCGCGGCCAGGTCGACCGGCAGATGCGAGAGCGCAGCATCACCGAACTCGACGAGGTCGAGGCCAAGATCGACGAGATGAAGCAGCAGATCACGGCGACGGCGCTGCAACTCAAGCGCATGTCGATCCGTGCCCCGGTGGACGGCATCATCCACGAACTGGCCATGCATACGATCGGCGGTGTCATCCAGCCCGGCCAGGCGATCATGCAGATCGTGCCCGCCGATGATAATCTGGAGATCGAGGTCAACGCCGACACCCGCTCGGTCGACGCGATCATGCCGAGCCAGCATGCCATCGTGCGGTTCCCCGCCTTCCACAGCCGCACCACGCCGGAAATTTTCGGCGAGGTGACGCAGATATCGCCATCGAGCGTGGTCGACGAGCGGACGGGGGCGGCCTTCTATCGCGTGCGCATCTCGGTGACGGCGGAGGAAAAGGCCAAACTGGGCAACAACGAACTCATCCCGGGCATGCCGGTGGAGGCGGTGATCCCGACCGGCGACCGCACCGTGCTGAGTTATCTGGTGAAGCCGCTGACCGATCAGTTGAACCACGCCTTGCGCGAGGAGTGAGCTGGCACCCGATTTCTCGATATACCCGGGCGCCAATCAGCCGAGCCGGGCCACCGAGCTGCGGATGCGCAGTGCGGTAGGGAAACGTGTGGTTTCCGGCGGAGATTCGAGCACCCCGGTGTGATGAAGCAGCAGCTGTGCGGCGGCGCGGCCCATGTCGAGGCCCGGCTGGGCGACAGTTGAGAGCGAGGGCTGCAGCAGTTCCGCCGCGGCGATGTCGTCGAAGCCGGTGACGCTGAGCTCCGCCGGCATTGCGACGCCGCCCTCGCGGCAATACCGCATCACCCCCATCGCCATCAGGTCGTTGGCGCACAGGATCGCGGTCGGCCAGCCGCCGCGCGGGCCCGCGAGAAATCTGGCGGCGGCGAAGTAGCCGGAGCGTTCGCCATAGTCGCCGGCGATGTAGGGGGCAGCGTCGGTGTCGATACCGGCAGAGGCGAGCGATTCGCGGAATCCCGCCAGGCGCTGCTCGCTGGTCCATAGCCGCGGCGGGCCGCCGACGATGGCGATGCGGCGGTGCCCGGCCTCGATGACATGGCGGGCGATGGCGCGAGCGCCGGCCAGGTTGTTGCTCGACACGAACGGTACTTCCACGCCGGGCAGCACCTCATCGACGAAGACGACGGAACCGGCGCGTGCCAGGTCGAGCAGGGAAGGGCTCGGCAGGCCGGTGCCGGTCAGATAGATGACGCCGTCCAGCCGCTGGGTGCGCAGGATGCGCGCGAAATATTCCTCGCGCTCGGTCTGCGACCAGGTGATGCACAGCATCAGCAGTATGTCGTTGTCGCCGATGCCGCGCTGCACGCCCTCCGCAACCGCGGCGAAGAAAGGGTTGTTGAGGTCCGGCACGACGAAGCCGATCGACGAAATGCGCCCGCGCTTCAGGCTGCGAGCGGTGTTGTTCGGCTCGAAGCCGAGCTCAGCGATATAGCGCAACACATGCCGGCGTGTCTCTTCCGCGACCTGGCCGCGCTGGTTGATGACGGCGCTGACCGTGCCGATCGAAACACCGGCCTCGCGGGCGACGTCCCTTATGGTGGGGCGGCCATTGCCGGGCTTTCTCGATCCGCCATTCATGTTTGCGGCAACATCCTGATCAAGCTGAGTCGGCAGGGTCGCGACCAGCTATGCGCTTTTGGCCCGGATTTCCAAGGGGTCGCGGACATGCCTGTGCCAGGCCCACTCCGCAATTCAGGCCTCATGATTTGTTCCTCTCCGGAGCTAGGAACCTGAACCGTTTCAGACATAGTTGTCAATCGGCAAAAAAATAGCTTGGTTGGCATTGCAATATGGATATTTGTGAGGCAAGTTTCGCAAATGAAACGTTTCAGGTCCGGTTGCAAAAGTCGCTGATGCCCGTTCGGAAACGCACGGTTTGATGGAGATGGAAGCCTTGTCGAACGCGAAGAAGAAAGTGCTGCTCGTCGGCGAAACCTGGATGAGCGCGGCGACCCACTTCAAGGGATTCGACCAGTTCGGCAGCGTTACGTTCCACTCGGGCGCCGATCCGCTGATCAAGGCGCTGCAGGGCAGCGAATTCGAGCTCACGCACCTGCCGGCGCACGAGGCTGTGGAGAAGCTGCCGTTCGACCTCGACGGGCTCAATGCCTATGATGCGATCCTGCTTTCCGACATCGGCGCTTCTTCGCTGCTGCTGCATCCCGACGTCTGGCTGCACGGCAAGACCGTGCCGAACCGGCTGAAGCTCTTGAAGCAGTGGACCGAGAATGGCGGCGGCCTTGCCATGATCGGCGGCTATTTTTCCTTCCAGGGCATAGACGGCCGTGCCCGCTGGCGCCGCACCCCGGTCGAGGAGGTCTTGCCGGTCGAGTGCCTGCCTTATGACGACCGCCTCGAAGTGCCGGAAGGTTTCAGCGCCGTCGTCACGCCCGGCAGCAGCCACCCGGTCCTGAAGGGCCTCGACGGCAAATGGCCGCTGCTGCTCGGCGCCAACGAGGTGAAAGTGAAGGCCGGAGCCGAGGTTCTGGCCAGCCTGCCTCAGGAGCAGGGCGGCCACCCGCTGCTGGTCGCCGGCAGCTTCGGCAAAGGGCGGACGCTGGTCTGGACGTCCGACGTGAGCCCGCACTGGCTGCCGGCGTCGTTCTCCGACTGGCCCGGCTACGCCACCTTGTGGCGCAACGTGTTGGGCTGGCTGACGAAGCTCTGACCGGTCCGTCGGCGCGCGTTGAGGAGAACGACATGTCCGAGGCATTTCTGGTCGCAAAAGGCATCGCCAAGCGTTTCGGCGGCCTGACCGCGCTGTCGGGCGTCGATCTCGAAATCCGCGCCGGCGAGGTGCTTGCCCTGCTCGGCGACAACGGCGCCGGCAAATCGACGTTCATCAAGGTTCTGGCCGGTGCGCATCCTCCCAGCGACGGCCAGATCCTCGTCGAGGGGCAGCCGGTGTCCTTCGCCTCCCCGAAGGACGCGGCTGCCTCCGGCATCGCCACCATCTTCCAGGAACTGGCGCTTTCGGAAAACCTGTCGATCTCGGAAAACGTCTTTCTCGGCCGCGAGCTGAAGCGCTCGGTGCTCGGCGTGCCGTTCCTCAGGCGCCGCGAGATGAAGCAGCGTGTAGCCGGCCTGCTGCAGGAACTCGACGCCCATATCTCCGACCCGGAGGCGCCGGTCGGCAGCCTTTCCGGCGGCCAGCGGCAGTCGGTCGCCATCTGCCGGGCCCTCAACCTCAATGCCAGGCTGGTCATCATGGACGAGCCGACGGCCGCCCTTGCCGTCGCCGAAACCCGCAAGGTGCTGGCGCTGATCCGCAAGCTTGCCCAGCGCGGCTGCGCGGTCGTGCTGATCAGCCACAACATCGCCGACGTCTTCGAGGTGGCCGACCGCATGGTGGTGTTCCGGCGTGGCCGCAAGGTGGCCGAGCGCATGCGCGCCGACACCGACCCCGAAGAGATCGTCGCCCTCATAACAGGCGCCCATCCCGACGTGCGGGCGCTGGAAAAAATGCAGTAACGGCACGTCTGACCCCAGAGAGGATAACATGCTGAAACATCTCGCACGTGCTTTGGCCCTGTCGGCCATGGTCGCCGTCGCCGGCGTGGCGTCGGCGCAGGACAAGCCGAAGGTCGCCTTCGTTCCGCAGCTCATCGGCATCCCGTATTTCAACGCCATGGAGGCGGGCGGCAAGAAGGCCGGCGAAGAGCTCGGCGTCGAATTCATCTACACCGGCCCGGTCGATGCCAACCCGATCGACCAGCTGCAGATCGTGCAGAACCTGATCGACCAGGGCGTCAACGCCGTCTCGGTCAGCGTGCTCGACGCCTCGTCCATCGCGCCCGTGGTGCAGGCCGCCGAGGCCAAGGGCATAAAGCTGTTCACCAGCGACAGCGACGCGCCCGACAGCGGCCGCGCCGTCTATGTCGCGCAGGCGACCGACGAGGGCCTGGGTTTCGCCATCGTCGACGAACTGGTGAAGCGCGTCGGCGAGGACGCCAAGATAGGCATCGTCTCGGGCGAAGCCACCGCCACCAACCTCAACGCCTGGATCGGCTTCATGAAGCAGCGGGCGGCGGAGAAATATCCGAAGCTGACACTGCTCGAGCCGCAATATGCCGGCGGCACGGCGCAGCGCGCCGCGCAGATCGCCGCCGACCTGATGGCCGCCAATCCCGACCTGAAGGGGCTGATCGCGGTGGCGTCGAGCACCTGCCCGGGCGTCGGCCAGGCGATCGAGACCGCCGGCAAGACCGGCGCGGTGATCGGCACCGGCTATTGCAGCCCGAACACAGCGCGCTCCTACATCAAGAGCGGCGCCTTCGGCTTCACCGTGCTGTGGGATCCCGGACAGCTCGGCTATCTCACCGTCTGGGCCGGCAAGCAGCTGATCGACGGCAAGCCGTTCGAGGCATCGAACAGCTTGCCCGGCTTCGCCGAGCCCGTCACCTACGATGCCGACAAGGGCATCCTGCTGCTCGGTCCGCCGGCGATCTTCACCGCCGACAACGTCGACAAGTTCGACTTCTGACGCGGACCAACGCATGCGCCGCCCGGGCCAACTTATGGCAGCCCTGTCTGGCCGCGAGCTCATCCTGCTCGCGGCCAGCGTGGCGGCGATCCTCATCTTCGCGACAGCCGCGCCGGTCTTCGCCACGCCGGAGAATGCCGCGACCATCCTGCGCAACAGCGTCGAGCTGCTGCTGATCGGGCTCGGCATGACGCTGCTGCTTGCCATGGGCGGCATCGACGTGTCGGTCGGCGTGGTCATGGGGCTGGCGGCCATCGCCGTCGGCCGCGCGCTCGGCGCCGGCACGGACCCGGCGCTCGCCGGCCTGCTCGGACCGCTGACCGGCGCGCTGCTCGGCCTGGTCACGGCGGCCGTCGTGGTACTGGGGCGCATCCCGGCCATCGTCGGCACGCTTGGCCTGCTCGGCATCTACCGCACCGCCATCTTCGTGGTGCTGGGCGGCCAGTGGCTTTCCGGCCTGCCGACCGGCCTGACCGAATTATTCGGCGCAGCGCCGCTCGGTGTTCCGTTTTCCTTCTGGGTGATCGCGCTCGCCTATCTCGCCGTCTGGCTGGCGCTGCGGCGCACGCCTTACGGGCTGCACCTGCTCGCCATCGGCAATTCAGAGGAGAAGGCGCGGCTTGCCGGCATCGCCGTGACCAAGGTGCGTTTCGCCACCTTCGTCATCAGCGGCCTGCTCGCCGGGCTCGCCGCCACCTTTTACGTCGCCACCTACCGCAACGTCGAAATGTCGACCGGCTCCGCGCTGGCACTGGACGCCATCGCCGCGGTGGTGCTGGGCGGCACCAGCATCCTCGGCGGACGTTGCAGCCTGGTCGGCACGGTGCTCGGCGTCGTGCTGCTGCGTATCCTGCAGAACGGGTTGCTGCTCGTCGGCGTGCCGTCGCTGTGGCAGACGGTCGTCACCGGTGCGCTGCTGATCGCGGTGCTCAGCCTCGAGGTGCTGGCCGGCCGGCTGTCGTTCTCCAGATTGGGGTGGGCCGGCAGATGATCGATTTGCGCCGCCTCCATGGGCCGGCGATGGTGCTGGCTATCCTCGCCGCGCTGTGGGTCATCGTCATCCTCGGCCTTGCGATACTCAAGCCGACGGCGCTGAGCGCCGCCACGGTCACCACCGTCCTGCAGTTCTCGACGATCCTGGCGCTGGCGGCGCTGGGGCAAGCGCTGGTCATCCTCGCCGGCGGTGCCGGCATCGACCTCTCGGTCGGCGGCACCGTGTCGCTGTCGGCGGTGCTTGCCATGCTCGCGCTGAAGGCCGGCATGCCGCCGCTGCTGCTGCCGGTGGCCTGCATCGGCGCCGGGCTTCTGCTCGGCCTGTTCAACGGCCTGCTGGTCACGCGCCTCGCCATCCTGCCGCTCATCGCCACGCTCGCCACCTTCTTCGCCTATTCCGGCCTGGCGCTGGCGCTGACCGGTGGCGGGGCCCAGTCCGGCGTGCCGCAATGGCTGCTGCCATGGGGCAGGGGCTCCCTGGCCGGCATTCCGACTCCGTTCCTCACGGCCGCGCTGCCGGCTTTCGCGGTGGCCGGCGTCGTGCTCGCCTTCACCGCCTGGGGGCGCTGGATCTACGCGATGGGCTTCAACGAACGCTCGGCGCGGCTGGTCGGCATTCCGGTCGACCGCGCCCGGCTGCTGCTCTACGGCCTGAGCGGCATGCTCGCCGGCGTCGCCGGCCTCGTCTCGCTCGCCTGGCTCGGCAGCGGCCGGCCGAACATCGGCCAGAACCTGGAGCTGGAGTCGCTGACGGCGGCCATGCTCGGCGGCATCGCCATCTTCGGCGGGCGCGGCGGCGTCGGCGGCGTGCTTGCCGCGGTGGTGCTGCTGGTGACGCTGAAGACCGGCCTGCTGCAGCTTAACGTCAACACGGTCTGGCAGGTCGGCATTGTCGGCGCGCTGCTGATCTTCGTCCTGCTTGCCGACCGCCTTTCCGAACGCTGGAGATGACCGATGGCCGCCATTGAAGACACCATTGCCGAACGTGTGGAGGCGCGCGCCGACCGCATCGTCGAGACGCTGAGCGACCTCGTCTCGTTCCCGTCGATCGTCCTGTCGGACCCGACCAAGGCCGGTCCCGGCGAGCGCGACTGCCAGCTCTACCTGCAGAAGCGGCTGGAAGCGCTCGGCTTCACCACCGATTTGTGGGACCCCGATGGACCGGCGCTCTACGAAAAATACAAGGGGCGCCCTGGCGCCAACAAGGGCCGCACCTTCGAGGGCCGGCCCAATCTCGGCGGCACGCTGAAGGGCACCGGCGGCGGCAAGTCGATCATGCTCACCGGCCATATCGACGTGGTGCCGCCCGGCGCGCGCGAGCACTGGCAGACGGACCCGTTCCAGCCGGTGCTGAAGGACGGTTTCCTGCACGGGCGCGGCACCGTCGACATGAAGGGCGGCGTCGCCTGCATGCTGATGGCGGTGGAGGTGCTCAAGGAGCTTGGCGTGGAGCTTTCCGGCGACGTCGTCTTCACCACCGTCGTCGACGAGGAGATCGGCGGCATGGGTTCGCTCGCCATGGTCGACCGCGGCTTCCGCGCCGACGCCGGCATCATGACCGAGCCGACCGCCAACCGCGTCGCGCCGCTCTGCCACGGCATTTTGTGGGGCCGCATCATCATCGACGGCATCGGCGGCCATGCCGAGCTGACGCCCAACGCCTGGTACAGCAGCGGCCCGGTCGATGCCGTCCAGCTCTGCCGCCAGATGCTCGACGGTATCGACATCCTCAACCGGCGCTGGATGTTCGACCCGAAGAAGACGCATCCGCTGATGGACATGCCCAACCAGATCATGGTGACGCAGATGAATGCCGGCGAACACCCGTCCTCGACCGCCGGCCGCGCCGAGATCGTCATCGACGCGCAGTACCTGCCGAGCGAGAAGGACGAGTTTGGCCTTGGCGGCAAGGTGAAGCGAGAGATCGAGGAGCATGTGGCCTTCGTCTGCCAGGCCGACCCTTATCTGCGCGCCCATCCGGCGCGGGTGGAGTGGATCCTCGACGCCGACTGCGCCGAGGTGCCGGCGGACCATCCGTTCGTGCAGGCCTTCCAGGGCGCCGTCGAGACGGCCGGCCTGTCGCCAAAGCTGTCGGGCTTCGGCGCGCATAGCGACATCGGCCTGCCGACCGGCCTCGGCAATACGCCGACGGTGAATTTCGGCCCCGGCGACCCGGCACAGTCGCACCAGCCGAACGAACGCACCTCGGTGCGCGACCTCGTCGACTGCACCAAGGCGATCGCGCTGGCGGTGCACCGCTGGTGCCGATAGCGGCGCGGGGCGCGTGAGGCGCCATCCCGGCGCCGCGCGCGAAGCCATGCCGCAGCGATCCGCGGGCTCAATTCGAGCATCCGCGGGCCGGCGTTCAGCCTCCCTCTGCCTGTCGCGCAGAACGATCACGACGTGTCGGCGCAGCGCGGCCGGAATGCGAGGAGCAGGTGGTCGAGCCAGGCGGCGTTCGGGCGGTGCCGGCGACCGGGACAAGGCCGACCGGCGGCCCGAGGCGAAATCGGCGCCCGGTGGATCAATGCCGAGAAAGCGGCGGCGAGCGCACGAAACCGTCTTGCCAGACAGACGGCGGCGCCGGAATCGCCATCTGTGTCGGGCGCGGGACGTTCGACCTGAAAAAGCGGCGGGGCCTCGCATCCGGCCTGCGCGGCGAACGCCCGCGCCGCCCGCTCGGCGGGACGCAGCAGCCAGAGCACGATGCGGCGGACCGGCCAGGAGCGGCAGGCCGCCCGCTCGGCAAGGCCGGCGAGCGCGAGCAGCACTGTGACGATGCGCCGAAGCGCTTCGTGATGTCTGTCGTCCGCCGAATACCCCTTCATGCCCGTATCCACGCTCAGGAAAACGCAGTGTGACACGGAACGGCGCGGAAGGGAAGGAAAATATTCCTCTTACTGCTGCAAGCCCGCCTTCGCCATTCCGGAACCGTCGCGTTGACGACGCGCCGAAGACCCCGCGACGGTTCGGGAGTGGATTCCGGCTCTCCCTCCGGTCGGCCGGAATGACGACCGCGAGGGACACCCCGATGGCTCCTGCGGATGTGTGAACGCGATAGCCGTTCTATGGGGAGGGATGTCCGGCAGGACAGTGAGGGGCAGAGCCGTCGTTCGATTTATTACGGCGGTCGAGATCAGCCGCCGACTTCGCCGCCCAGATGCTTGTAGACCGTCGTCCGCGACAGGCCGAGCCGGCGCGCCGTCTCGGTGATGTTGTGCCCCGTCTCCTGATGCGTTCGGCGGATTTCGCCGCACCGCTTTTCGCTGAGCGGCTGGCCCCGGCAGGCCTCGCAACTGTCGACCCGGCCTGAAACGACGGTGTCGTCGAACGACCCCTCGTCGATGAAATCGGCGCAGCGCACCAGTGCGCGTTGCAGCACCGCCTGCAATTCGCGGATGTTGCCCGGCCATTTCCGCCGGGACAGCGTCGCGATCGCGGCGTCCGTGATGGCGACGCCGGGCGCCAGCTTCTGCATCAGGTGGCGTACGACGAGCGCAAAATCGGACCGCTCTCCGAGCGGCGGCAGGCGCAGCGTGAAGGCGTTGAGGCGGTAGAGCAGGTCGGCGCGGAAGGTGCGGGCCGTCACCATCTCGGCGAGGTCGCGGTTGGTGGCCGACACGATCTGCACGTCCACCTTGAAGGTCTTCTGCCCGCCGACGGCGCGAACTTCCATCGAATCGAGGAAACGCAGCAGCGCCGTCTGCGCGGCGAGCGGAATGTCGGCGACCTCGTCGAGGAACAGCGTTCCCTTGTCGGCGGTCCGCGCCAGCCCCGGCGCGCCCTCGTTGCGCGCATTGGTGTAGGCGCCGCGCTCGTGTCCGAAAATTTCGGCGATGAACAGCGGCTCCGGCACGGCGCCGCAGTTCAGCGCCACGAACTCGCCCTTGCGGCCGCTGACCGCATGCACATGGCGCGCCATCAGCTCCTTGCCGGTGCCGGTCTCCCCGGTGACGTGAACCGGCATGCGCAGCGCAACGGCGCGGGCGACATCGGTCACGGCCCGCTTCAGGACGGCGTCCTCACAGACGAAATCGGGCGCGTGCGGCTCGGCGATGCGGGGAAGGGGGTTGATGCGCGTCGTCGCTCGTTCGATGGAACGCTGGCCGATCTGCCGGCAGACCATGAAGACGCCGCTGCCGGCGCGGTCGCGGATGGCGATGACGCCGCCGCTCAGCAGTCCGTCGATCGCCGCGCCGAAGCCGGTCTCGAACAGCTCGTCGAAATGGCTGCCGGCGGTTGCCGGAAGGCCGGCGAGCAGCGCCGTGCCGGGTCTGTTCAGCGAAAACACCTCGCCGTCGCGCGAGACCGCCACCAGCCCGGCTGACAGCGTGTCGAGATATTCGGCGCGGGGGTGGAACGCCAGGATGAAACACTCCGAGCGCTCCTGGAAGATCAGGCCGTTCTCGATCTGCGATGCGGCCATGCGCACCAGCGCGTGGGTGTGCTGCTGGCGCGCCTCGTTCGAACAGGACGCGTCGAGCAGCCCGAGAATGCGGCCGTGCGAATCGAGGATGGGTGCTGCCATGCAGCTCAGATGACCATGGCTGGCGAAATAGTGTTCGCGGCCGTAGATGGCGACGGCCTCTCCGACCTTGGCGGCCAGGCCGAGCGCGTTGGTGCCGTGGCCTCTTTCGTCCCAGACGCTGCCCGGAATGATCGAGCGGCCCGCCGCGCTGTCGGCGAAATGCTGGTCGCTGATGGTGTCCAGCACCATGCCGTCGGCATCGCCGAGCGCGATCATGAAGTTCGAGCCGGCGATCTGCATGTGCAGCAGCTTCATTTCCGCCAGCGCCAGCCGGCGCAGCGCCGAAACCGCGTCGCGGCGGCGGTTGACCTCCGGGAAGGCGACGACATCGCCGCGCGGGCTCGATCGCGGATCGAGGCCGAGCTCGCGGCAGCGCTGCCAGCTCTCGGCCACCACCGGCGACAGCGCGCTGGCAGGCAGCCGGTCGCCGCGCTCCAGCGCCTGGCGGGCACGGTCAATTCCGGACAGAGGCATCATCGCTTCCTCCGTGGCGTGTTGGTGCGAGAGGTCGGCGGCACCGGCTCGATGGTTGAACAGAAACTGGACGGTCGAATGAGCCGTTCGTCCAGTCGGTGAACGGGTGGTCGCAGCCGATGGCGCCTAACAGCGTGTTTCTGTTGTGTTTCGCGACGTGGCACGGCGATTGCTGCCTGTCTGTCCGAAGGCGGGCGCGATGTCCACGCCGACGGAGGAGACAGACATGAAGGCCCAGGTTCTCACCAGATACGACGACAGCCTGACCGGGCAGCAATGGGTATCGCAGCAAGAGGTGCCGGACCCCAAGATCAACAAGTCGACCGACGTGATCGTACGCATCGGCGGAGCGGGGGTCTGCCGCACCGACCTGCACATCATCGAAGGCGTGTGGCGCCCGCACATGGATCCCAACGGTGATGCGCTGCTGCCGCTGATCATGGGGCACGAGAATGCCGGCTGGGTCGAGGCGGTCGGCAAGGAGGTCGAGGGCATCAAGGTTGGCGACCCGGTGATCGTGCACCCGAAGATTTCCGGCGGCACCTGTCTCGCCTGCCGGCGCGGCTTCGACATGCACGGCCCCGGCAAGTTCCCCGGCCTCGACTGCAATGGCGGTTATGCCGAGTATCTCTGCACCTCCGAACGCAACATCGTCGCCTTGCCGAAGACGCTGGCGCCGAAGGAGGTCGCGCCCTACGCCGATGCCGGCCTCACCGCCTATCGCGCGGCGAAGAAGGCCACACGCCACCTGCTGCCCGGCGAAAGCTGCGTGGTGATCGGCGCTGGCGGCCTCGGCCATATCGGCATCCAGTGCCTTAAGGCGATGTGCGCCGCCGACGTGATCGTCGTCGACAAATCCGACGCCTCGCTCGAACTCGCCGGCCGCATCGGCGCCGACAGGCTGGTCAAGGCCGACGGCAACGAGGTCGAGGCGGTGCTGGCGCTTACCGACGGTCAGGGCGCGGAAGCCGTCATCGACTTCGTCGGCGAGAAGGGAACCACCGCCAAGGGCCTGGCAATGACGCGGCCGATGGGCAGCTACTACGTCGTCGGTTACGGCGAGGACATCCGCGTGCCGACCGTCGACATGGTCATCACTGAAAAGAACATCATCGGCAATCTGGTCGGCACCTGGGCCGAGCTGGTCGAGCTGATGGCGCTCGCCGATCGCGGTCTGGTGAACCTGACGACGGTGGAATACCGGCTCGCCGACGCGAACAAGGCGTTGCACGACCTGCACAACGGCAAGATCCACGGCCGCGCGGTGCTGATCCCGTAGTCGTAACGGGCCGCATATGAACCGGATGCGTGGTCGACCCCCACTCCGTCTCGCCCCTTCGACAAGCTCAGGGGCGAGCCACCTCTCCCCCGCTCGACGGGGGAGAGGAAGGGCGCCAAGCTTGGCAGCCGGCGTTTCCTCTCCCCCGTCGAGCGGGGGAGAGGTGGCTCGCGAAGCGAGACGGAGTGGGGGTCGACCGCCATATGCGATTGCCCCCGTCGATCGCAGGGCAATCGCATATGCCGTACGGCGCGACGTCCGGCGGCGCCGTACCCCCACCCCTAACCCCTCCCCACAAGGGGGAGGGGGACTTTGCGGCCGCCATGCCGCGTAAAATTGCCAACGATTGGTGCCCGGCAGGCATGCAAGCGGGTCCCCCTCCCCCTTGTGGGGAGGGGTTAGGGGTGGGGGTACGGCGCCACCGAACGTCATATGTGATTGCCCTGCCGTCGATCGGGGGAGAGGTGGCGAGCCCAAAGGGCGGGACGGAGTGAGGGTCGACAGCGACAGCGCTTCAAATGTGTTGCGTGACCATGAGGGAGTCCGATCGGCGTCGCTGATGTGATCGCTGGCCGGGCAAACATGAATTTTCAGGAGGCAACCATGCCACAGGCCGAAGTGGTCGGCAGTTGGGCCCGCTGCGAAAGCTGGCGCGGCCGAATCGAACAGGTTCATCGAAAGACACCGGGAGGGAAAATGTGCAAGCTCCTGGCCGCACAGGACCCGCAACGCTTCAAGCAGACCAGCCGGTCGCTGCGCATTTCGGGACAATCGACCAGCCTCCGGCTCGAAGCCGCGTTCTGGGAGGTGCTCGACGTCATCGCCGCCGACGAAGGCATGTCGGTGTCGCGCCTCGTCGCCACGCTGCACGACGAAGCGGTCGACAGCCATGGCGATGTTTCGAACTTCGCGTCGCTGCTGCGCACGTTCTGCCTGATCTACCAGGCAGAGCACGCGGAGCCGGCGATGGCGCGGAGACCGTCGGCGTAACGCCGTGCATTTCGGCATCGCGGCGTCGCCGCGCACCGCTGTCACGATGGCTTGCCCGCGTTTCTTGGATCGCCGATGCGGTTCTCGGCGATCCAGCGCGCCGCCAGCACCAGCGCGCCCATGGAAAATTCCTTGCCATGGCTGGCCACCATCTCCTGCGAGAGTTTTGCCAATTGCCGGAAGAACGCGTCCTTGCTTTCTTCTTCCGCGGTCAGCTGTGCTTGCTGGGTCTGCATCGTTTCCTCCGTGTCGGCGGTCATTTGAACAATTGGTCTGGGAAGGTGATCAGGCTGGCCTGGCCGTCGGCGGTGCCGACCGCGAGGTGGTGGCCGTCGGCGGACCACATCAACGCGTTCACCGCGCCTCCCGAGGCCTTGACCAGCAGTTCCTCCCGCGCGCCGATCTGCGCGACGGTGATCTGCCCGTTGGCATAGCCGGCCGCGACCAGCGGTTTTCTGGGGTGGGCGGCTACCGCCTCGACGATCACCAGCCCTGCCCGGCCAGTGACGAGCGCACCGCCGGACGCATCGTCGAATGGGGGCGCGCGCATCGACCAACTTGCGATCCGGAACGCGCCGGACGCGATCAGGGCATTGGCGGGAGCGCTCCACGACACGCTGCGCACGGCGGCGGGGAAATCGCGGACGGCTCCGCTCTTCCCGTCGGCTACGACGATCAGGCCGAAGCCACCGGAGGCCAGCGGGCAGGCGAGCCATGCGCCGTCGGCGCTCCATCGCGGTGTCAGCGGTCGGCCAGCCAGTTCTGTCCGGCGAAGCAGGGAGGCTTCACCATCGCCGGTTGCCCAGATCGAAACCGTGTCGGCACCCGAGACTGCGAGATGCCTGCCGTTTGGCGAGAAGGCGAGCGCCTCGACCTCGCCGGAACGCAGCGCAGCGCCCGAAAGGAGAATGTCGGTTCCGTCGGAGACGGCGGTGACGTTGCGTTCGCGGGCGTGATCGAGCGCGACGATCGCGCCGCCGAGACGGATGCCGGCGTCGCCGATCTCACCCTTTGCCGAGATGAGGAAAACCTTGCCGTCCGACGAACCGGCGATGAAACCCTGTTCGCGGAAGGCGGCGATCGGTGGTGGGCCGGCGGACAGCGCGCCGGTGGTGACGAGGGGCGCCGGCGGCTTTTCGCGCGGGCGGATCGTCATCTGACCGAGATCGGCACTGACGCGAATGCGCGATTCCGCAGGCTCGGCGTCGGCGGTCGGGGCAATCGCGATGCTGCCGTCACCGCAGGCGAAGGCCAGCGCGGAACCGTCGGCGTTGAACTGCACGGCCTCGACCGGCGACCGCAGCTCCCAGGTCCGCGCAAGCAGATCGAACAAGCTCAGGTTGCGCATGGTCTGCTGGTTCACGGTCGCTCCTCCGTTCATTCGGCGGCTGCGAGCAGGCGGTCGACGGCTTCGACCTCGCGCTCTACTGCCGCGATGCGTTCGTCGCATTCGGCGCTGGCGGCGCGAACTGCTTCCGCCTTCATCTCGACCTCATGCAAGTCCCGCACCAGTTGCTCGGAGGCGCCGGACCGTTCCTGTTCGAACTCGATGCGGAGCCGGTCCATGTCGATGGCGCCGAGCGTCTGGATGAATTTCAGGGCCTCGGCATTGAGCGCGGACAGCGCCCCGACTAATGACAGCCGCGTCTGCAGCAGCTCGACGCGTGACGGCGCTTGTTCGATCATGGCTGGGCCTCCCGTCTTGGGCGCGGCCGAAGCAGGGAGCGTGTCCCATGTTTGACGGCGCGGGTGCGTTGTTTTTCAAGGCGTTGCGCCAGGTTGCCGAGCGCCGGCTCGGGCGCGGTCATCCTTGTTTCGCGGCGATCGCGGCGGCCGCTGAGAACGTCAATCCGGATACCACCCGGGCCGCCCAGGAGGCGCTCGGCGCGCTCGACCCGGACGTGGCCGCCGCGTTGATGGCCGACGCCCACAAGGCCTTGCGCGAGAACCCGGCCGCGCTTCTGGACGCATGGCGAGGGACGGGCGCACGACACTGAAGCCGCCTCAAGGGTCTCCTGGCCGCGCGGCGGCCGGGGCCTCGAGGTCCGACAGGCGTTGCGGCAGGCCGGGCAGCTGGGCGCGAAACTGCGTCTCCGCCATCTCGATGTGGCTCTTGAGCTGGTCCCAGATGTCGACGCGCAGCAGCGAGGTCTTGTCGCCGATCAGCCGCTCGATCTCCTCGATGTGGAACTGCCGCGACAGCGAGACGCCGGAAAAGACGAAATCACGCATCAGCAGGGCGTGCCGCTCGATGAAAGCGTGCAGCAGCGGATGCGTCTTTTCGGTCAGTCCGGCCTTTTGCATCTCGGCTTCCATGAAGGCCTGGAAGTGGCGCTGCAGCAGGTACTGGCTCTCGCCGAGGAAACGCATGGTGAAGATGAGATCGCGCGGCATCAGGCGCACGAGGTCCGACGTCACGTCGCCGGTCGATGCGCTGATTGGTTGGTGCGGTGTGGGATCGGTGCCGGGCATCGTCGTTCCCGTCCTTGTGGCAGTTCTGCGAGGTGCAAAGGATAGAAACGATGAGAAAGGCTGTCGACAAATATTTGATGTTGCAAATGCGAAGAAATAATTGTGCGTGTGCGAAATAGTGTCAAGTATTACAGGTGTAATTTACAATTGTAACATTCCTTTACACTCGACTGTACGGGGATGTGTGGCCGGTCCATCGCAAAAGCCTCCGTAAGAGATTTGCTCGCTTCCGCATTGGAATTTCGATCGGCTGCGCAGTTGGCACGCCGCTTGCTTCACTGTCTCGCATAAGAAGCCCACCGCATTCGCAGCGGTGCCACAAGAACGAAGGAGCGGAGGAGAAGGTTCGGGAGGTGGCCTCGGCGCTGGACGCCGAGCGCAGGTGTACCCGTGATCTCTTCGCACACCTTTGCCGTGATCCACTTGAACGGTCGGCCCGGGCCGCGCCCTACAGCGCATTCCCGTCTGTCCTGTTCGGTTCAACTGGCGGTGGTGTGTGCCGCTCCCGGCTGGGGTCATGGGACCCCGGCGCAATCTGGTGGAGGCTTATGGCTATGACGTCTTTGACGCTCAACAAGATCACCTCGCAGCGCGGCATTTCCGTCGGCGAGGCGACCAAGAAGATTTCCGACCTCGGTTGGAACCCGACCTACGTCCAGGAAGCGATGACCTTCCCGACGGACTACAAGATCAGCAAGGCACCGCGCGATCCGATGAAGCAGGTGCTGCGCTCTTATTTCCCGATGCAGGAAGAGAAGGACAACCGCGTCTACGGCGCGCTCGACGCCGCGCTTCGCGGCGACATGTTCCGCAATGTCGAGCCGCGCTGGGTCGAGTGGATGAAGCTGTTCCTGGCGATCATTCCTTTCCCGGAAATCTCGGCGGCGCGCTCCATGGCGATGGTCGCCCGGCTGGCCCCCGGTGAGGATCTCAGAACCGGCTTCACCATGCAGATGGTCGACGAGTTCCGTCACTCGACCATCCAGATGAACCTGAAGAAATGGTACATGGAGAACTACATCGACCCGGCCGGCTTCGACATCACCGAGGAAGCCTTCGGCAAATGTTACGCCACGACGATCGGCCGCCAGTTCGGCGAAGGGTTCATCACCGGCGACACCATGACCGCCGCCTGCATGTACCTGACCGTGGTTGCCGAGACTGCCTTCACCAACACGCTGTTCGTCGCCATGCCGTCGGAAGCCGCCCGCAATGGCGACTACGCGCTGCCGACCGTATTCCTGTCGGTGCAGTCGGACGAGAGCCGCCATATCGGCAACGGCCACTCGCTGCTGATGGCCGCCATCAAGGAGCCGGAGAACCACCTGCTGCTCGAGCGCGACCTGCGTTACGCCTTCTGGCAGAACCACGCGATCGTCGACGCGGCGATCGGCACCTTCATCGAATACGGCACCACCAACCGCGACAAGCACAAGGAATCCTACGCGGAGATGTGGCACCGCTGGATCTATGAGGACTACTACCGCACCTACATGCTGCCGCTGGAGAAATACGGCATCAAGGTCCATCACGACGACGTCCAGGCGGCCTGGGAGCGTATCACCAAGAAGAACTACGTGCACAAGGTGGGCCAGTTCTTCGCGGTCGGCTGGCCGGTGAACTTCTGGCGCATCGAGGCCCAGACCGACAAGGACTTCGAGTGGTTCGAGCACAAGTATCCGGGCTGGTACGCCGAGTTCGGCGATTTCTGGAAGTGGTACGCCAAGCTCAGCCACAAGGGCGAGAAGGTGCTGCTGTTCAACAGCGACGTCGGCTACGTTTACCCACATCGCTGCTGGTCGTGCCTGGTGCCTTGCCTGATCCGCGAGGACATGGTGGTGGGCGAGATCGACGGGCAGCTCTACACCTTCGCCCACGAACTCGACCGCTGGACCGTCATGGAAGCCTTCGCCGACGAGTATCAGGGTCGCCCGACCCCGGCGATGGGCCGCTTCAGCGGCAAGCGCGAATGGGAGACGCTGTATGACGGCTGGGATCTGGCCGATGCCATCGTCGACCTGAACTTCGTGCGCTCCGACGGCAAGACGCTGGTGCCGCAGCCGCACCTGCGTTTCGACGACAAGGAGATGTGGACGCTCGACGACGTGCGCGGCAACACGCTGGGCTCGCCGCTGAACGCGCTGCGCGCCCTGTCGCCGGCCGATCGCGAGAAACATCTCGCCGAGTACCGCGCGGGCTTCACGATCAACCCCTGCAACTAAGACCGCACCGTCGCGGGGGCCGGCTCTCCGGTCCCCGCGAGCTCAACCGCACGAAGCCATTCCCTTCCTTCCGGGAGGGAACCGGCGGAGCTTTGGAGGCAAAAGATGGGTGGCGCTCACACAGTGCGTCTGGAGCCGGTCGGCGTCGAGTTCGAGGTCGAAAACGGCGAGACGGTGCTGAACGCGGCATTCCGCCAGGGCATCGCGCTGCCGCATGGCTGCAAGGAAGGGCAATGCTCGGCCTGCAAATGCGTGCTGCTCGACGGCGAGGTCGACATGCTGAAGTACTCGACCTTCGCGCTCAACGACATGGAGAAGGACAGCGGCCACATCCTGTTGTGCCGGTCGATCGCCTATTCCGACATGGAGGTCGAGCTCCTCAACTACGACGAGGAGGTTCTGTCCAAATCGATCGCGGTCAAGAGCTACAAGGGCCGGATCGCCGGGATCGAGCGGCTTACCCACGACATCCGCGGCATTCAAATCGATCTCAGTTCCCCGATCAAATTCTGGGCCGGCCAATATGTCGACATCACGGTCACCACGGAAAAGGGGGAGACGATTACGCGCTCGTTCTCCATGGCAAATACGCCGGACCAAACCGAAAGGCTCTCCTTCATCATCAAGAAATACCCCGAAGGAAAGTTCTCCGGAGAGCTCGATTCCGGAGGAATCAAGGTCGGAGCCGAGGTCACCGTCGTCGGACCCTACGGAACCTGTTTCCGCCGCGAAGACCGACAGGGACCCCTGGTCCTCGTAGGTGCGGGGTCGGGCATGTCGCCGATCTGGTCGATCCTCAACGATCACCTGAAAAGCGGCGAGCAGCGGCCGGTCTACTTCTTCTATGGCGCCCGTACGCCCGCCGACCTGTTCTACCTCGACAGGATCGCCGAGCTTGCCGGCCGGCATGAGGAGGTGACGTTCATCCCGGTGCTGTCGCACGTCAATGGCGAGACCTGGGACGGCGAGCGCGGCTTCGTGCACGAGCGCGTCGACGCCAAGTTGAAGCAACTGGCCATCGACGGCGAGGGCGACGTCTACGCCTGCGGCCCGCCGCCGATGATCGACGCTCTGCAGCCGGTCCTGTTCATGAACGGCTTCGAGACCGAGCGCATCTTCTTCGACAAGTTCACCACCTCGTCCGGCGGCGGCACGCCGGGCCACTAGCACTCTGTTCTGACCCGTTTCGGCGGGGACTTCGCCAGCAACTGCAACAAGGGAGTGAGAACCATGCCAGCAACGTCGAGTTCAGTCGGATCGGGAGCCGCCGGGGCGGCGATCTTCGCCGATTCCGACAGCCGCAGATACCGCTACTTCGACCCGCGGGGTCAGCGCGCCACGCATTACGAGGACGTCACCGTCGACGTCCAGCCGGATCCGGAGCGCTACCTGATCCAGAACTGGATCATCTCCTTCGCCAACGGCAAGGGCGCCTATGTCAAGGACAACACGGCGGCGCTGAGCTCGAACTGGCACGCCTTCCGCGCACCGGACCAGGAGTGGGAGCGCACCCACTACCAGCGCCAGTCGAAGATCGAGACGATGGTGCAGAGCGTGATCGCCAACGGCCGCAAGTCCGGCGCGCCGAAGAGCTTCGACAAGGTCTGGGCGAAAATCCTGCAGACGCATCTCGGCGCCTGGAAACACGCCGAGTTCGGGCTGGGTACCTCGCTGATGCAGGCGCAGCGCTACGGCTACACCCAGATGATCAACAACGCCACGCTGACCAACTCTTCCTACAAGCTGCGGCTGGCCCAGGACATTACCCTCTACCTTGCCGAGATCGGCATGGACATTCCGGGCTGGAACGACGAGCTCGGCAAGAAGGCGTGGCTGGAGGACGGCGCCTGGCAAGGCACGCGCGAGGCGGTCGAGACCATCATGGGCACGGCCGACTATCTCGAGCAGTACTTCGCCATCAACATCGTCTTCGAGCCGCTGGTCGGCGAATTGTTCCGCTCCGGTTTCCTGATGCAGGTCGCGGCCGCCAACCACGACTTCATAACGCCCGCGGTGATTTCGGCGGCCGAGGCCGACTACGAGCGTAACCTCGCGAACACAATCGACCTCATCTACCTGCTGGCGCATGACGAGAAAAACGCGGCCCACAACAACAAGCTGTTCAAGGCCTGGCTGAAGAAGCACCGCGCGCTCGCCGACAAGGCCGCGCAGGGCCTGCAGCCGATCTGGTCGATGCCGCACTCCAAGCCGGTTTCGTTCGACGACGTGCGGGCGCAATCGCAGGAACGCATCGGCCGTATCCTCGGCGAACTCGGCCTCGACGGCTGACACCCGGACAACAGGAGATACCCAAATGTCGACAGCAGCACGCGACGCCTCTCACGACAACATCTTCAAGTCGATGAAGGACATCACCTTCGAGCAGACCATCTCCGACCAGTGCGGGGTGACCATGAACGACTCGGTCGAGGCGCGCGCCATCGCCGAGTTCATGGGCAAGAAGCCCGACGTCACGGTGACCTATCAGCCGGCGCTGATCCGCATCGACGGCCACGACAAGCTGATCTTCAAGATGGACGAGATCAGCGAATATCTCGGCCGCGACATGACCGCCGAGATATTCGAGGTCAACACCTCGACCCACTACGGCCGCATGGTCCGGGTCGACGACAACACCGTCATCCTGTTCGGCAACATGGAAGACGTGTTCGAATACATCTGAGCCGACCACAACGCGGCGCGCCGCGTCTGCGGTGCGCCGACCGCATCAATCGTTTCCTGCGGAGGCAGACATGTTCATTACACCTGAGGGCAAGGAAATCTTCGTGGTCGACGGCCACACCCATTTCTGGGACGGCAGCCCCGAAAACCAGCGCAACATCCACGGCAAACAGTTCGTCGAGTGCTTCTACGCCTACCACACGGCGCTGAGCCCGAAGGAGCAGCTGTGGCCGAAGGCGAAGTTCGAGAAATACAGCGCCGACGATCTCTACCGCGACCTGTTCGTCGACGGACCGGACGACGTGGCGATCGTCCAGTCGACCTATCTGAAGGATTTTTACAAGGACGGCTTCAACACCATCGAGCGCAATGCCGAGGTGGCCAAGCGTTATCCCGAGCGTTTCATCGTCAACGGCTCGTTCGACCCGCGCGACGGCGAAAAGGCGCTCGAATACATCCACTTCATGAAGGAGACCTACGACATCAAGGGCGTGAAGATGTACACGGCCGAGTGGAACGGGGCCTCCAAGGGCTGGAAGCTCAACGATCCCGACGCCTACCGCTGCTTCGAGCTCTGCGAAAAGCTCGGCATCAGGAACATCCACGTCCACAAGGGCCCGACCATCATCCCGCTCAGCAAGGACGCGTTCGACGTGCATGACGTCGACTATGCGGCGACCGATTTCCAGGGGCTGAACTGGATCATCGAACATTGCGGCCTGCCGCGCCTCGACGATTTCTGCTGGATCGCCGTGCAGGAGACCAATGTCTATGGCGGCCTGGCGGTGGCGCTTCCCTTCATCCACTCGCGTCCGCGTTATTTTGCCGAGGTGATCTCGGAACTGCTGTTCTGGTGCGGTCCGGAAAAGATCCTGTTCGGCTCGGACTATGCGATCTGGACGCCGCGCTGGCTGGTCGAGAAGTTCTGGGCGTTCGAACTGCCCGAGGACATCAAGAACGAACGCGGGGTCGACCTGACGCCCGAGATCAAGGAAAAGATCCTCGGCCTCAATGCCGCACGGCTCTACGACATCGACATCGAGGCCAAGAAGGCGGCCTTCGCCAAGTCGCCTATGCGGCTGATGGCGGCGGAGTAGGGCGATGGATGCCGCCAGCGTTTCCGGCAGCCGCCAGGCGGAGCTCTGGCGGCGCCTCGCCGCGGTCGACGACCCCGAGCTCGACGAACCCGTCACCGAAATGGGCTTCGTCGAGCGGGCGGCGATCGATGACGATGGCCTCGTCGAGGTCGATTTCCGGTTGCCGACCTACTGGTGCTCGCCCAACTTCGCCTTCCTGATGCTCGACGGCATCCGCGGCGAGCTGGAAGCGCTGTCGTGGTCGCCCGGATACAAAATCCGCCTGCACGACCACATGTTCGCCGAGGAGGTGAACAGCGGCGTCGAGGCGGGAAAGTCATTCGGCCAGATATTTTCCGAACTGACCGCCGACCACGATATGGACGCGCTGCGGGCGACCTTCGCGCGCAAGGCCTTCCTGCGCCGTCAGGAGGCTATGCTGCTCGGCCTGAGGCGGCATGGCCTGACCGACCGCGAGATCCTCGGCATGGATCTGGCCGCCTATGACGCCGCCGGCGTCACCGATCCTGAAGCGTTGCGCCAGAAGCCGCGTTACCGCGATGCGCTGCTGCGGCGCTGGCCGGAGCGGCCGGCGGGCGCGGCGGTCTTCGTCACCTGGGACGGCCGGGCGATCGCGCCGGACGCGCTCGGCGCCCATCTCGCGGAACTGCGCTCTGTCCGCATCAACATGGAGTTCAACGGCGCGCTGTGCCGTGGGCTGAAGACCACCCGCTACAAGGAACTGGACGTCATCGACGGTGAACCGACGCTGGTCGACTTCATGCTCGACCGCGTGCCGCAGCGGGCATGCTCGGGCCGACCGGCTCAAAGCTGAAAACCGCCTCCGCGAGCGAGGCATAGAGCCGCCGAAAGGCGGGAGGAGGAACCATGCCCAAGCGTTTGATCCACAACTCGCATGCGCGCCGCGCCCTGGCGCGCGGCGTCGACCAGCTCGCTGCCGCCGTCGAGCCGACGCTCGGCCCCAAAGGCATGAACGCCATGATCGACCGGCCCGTCGGCACGCCGATGGTGACCCGCGACGGCGTCAGCATCGCCGCCGAGATCGAACTGCGCGACCGCTTTGAGAACATGGGCGCGCAGATCGTTCGCGAGGTCTCCATGCAGACCAACGAACTGGCAGGCGACGGCACCACCACGGCGATCGTACTCGCCAACGCGCTGGTGCAGAAGGGCATCGAGGCCAGCGAACGCGGTGCCAAGTCGGTCGACCTGGTCAAGGGCATAGACCTCGCCGTCAGCAAGGTCGTCTCCGCTCTGAAAGCGTCGGCCAAGCCGGCAAGAAGCAACGGCAACCTAGCGGCCGTTGCCAACATCGCCGCCACCGATGGCAAACTCGGCGCGCTGGTCGCCGAGGCCTATGAGCGGGTGGGGACGGAGGGCGTTATCACCACCGATTTCAGCGTCACCACCGAGACGACGCTGGAAGTGGTGGAGGGTATGTCGTTCGAGCGCGGTTACCTCTCGCACCACATGGTCACCGACCAGGAGAAGATGGAGGTCGTGCTGGAGCGGCCGCTCTTGCTCATGACCGACCTGAAGATCAGGGAGCCGCAGGCGCTCGACACCGCCCGCAGCATCGCCGATCGCGCCGGCCGGCCGCTGGTGATCGTCGCCGAGGAGATGGCCCCCGAAGTGGTCGTGACCTTGCTCGGGCGCAACGGACCGGGAAAATACCTCGTCGTGCACCCGCCGGAATACGGTCATTGGCGCAAGGCGATGATGGAGGACCTGGCGATCCTGACCGGCGGCCGGGTGATCGCCCGCGACCTCGGCGGCCGCCTCGAGGAGGTGACGGAGCAGGATCTCGGATCGGCCGAGCGGGTCCGGACGAGCGCCACCCACACCGCCGTCATTCGCGGAGGCGGCAATGCCGCGGCGATCGCGGCGCGGCGCGCCCAGGTGCAGCGCCAGTACGAGATCGCGCCGCCCAACATCGAGCAGGACAAGCTGCGCGAGCGGCTCGCAAAGCTCTCCGGCGGCACTGCCGTGCTCTACGCCGGCGGGGTTACGCCGGTGGAGCAGAAACGCACGATCCAGCTCATCGAGGATTCGCTCTCGGCGGTGCGCGCGGCCGCCGAGGAGGGCGTGGTGGCCGGCGGCGGCGCGGCGCTGGCACAGATCGGCCCGGTGCTCGACGAGGTGCTGGAGAGTGTGTCGGGCGACGTCGCCGAAGGCGTGCGGCTGGTGAGTTCGGTGCTGACGCGTCCGTTGTGGCGCATCGTCACGAATGCCGGAGGCGACGCCGAAACCGTGGTGGCTCGGGTGTCGAGCGTCAATGGCGGTTTCGGCTACAATGCCGCGATCGGCGAGTTCGAGAACATGTACGAGGCCGGCATCATCGACCCGGTGCGTGTCACCTACACGGCACTGAAGAACGCCGCCTCGGTCGCCAAGCTCATCCTCACCACCGAGACGCTTGTCGGCGACGTGGCCGAGGACGAGGACCCGACCGAAGGGCCGGCGCTCGGCGGCGGCGCCGAAAAGCTTGGGCGTGCGTAAGCTTCAAGCTGGCCGCAGAGGGTTGTCATCGAAGGGCCCGTCACGATCGTCATCCCGGATAACCTCCGCTTCGCTCCGGTTTCCGGGATGACGCAAGCGCGGGACCCACTAAGTGGGGAGCGCATCAATGCCAGAAGGCTACGCAAAGATCACACGAAGCTGCGCCGGAAGCCGAACTGGTCGAGCTTGCGGTAGAGCGTCGGGCGCGAGATGCCGAGGCGCAGCGCGACGCGGCTGAGATTGCCGCTCTCGGCAGCCAGCGCGTCCTTGATGACCTGCCGCTCGGCATCCTCGATGCTGCGCACCGGCGTTTGGGTCGAGGCATGTGCAGCGCTGTCCTGAATGTCGTTCGGCACGCCCGCGACGACAGCGGCGGTGATCTCGCCCGGCAGGTCGTTCAGGCCGATGACGGTGCCGCGCGACAGGACGTGCAGCCGCTCGACCAGGTTCTTCAGCTCGCGCACGTTGCCGGGCCACTGATAGGCCAGAAGCGCCTCCGATGCTTCCGCCGAAAAAGCCAGCGGCGCCGAGCCGATCCGCGCTGAAATCAGCTGGTTGAAATGCTCGACGAGCAGCAAGACGTCGTCGCCGCGCTCGCGCAGCGGCGGCACCTGGATGGAGACAGTGCTGATGCGATAGAAGAGATCGCGGCGGAAGCGGCCGGTCTCGACCTCGCGTTTCAGGTCGCGGTTGGTCGAGGCGATCAGGCGCACGTCCACTGGCCGGCCGCGGTTGTCGCCGATGCGGTGCACCACGCGCTCCTCCAGCACCCTCAGCAGGAACGGCTGGATCTCCAGCGGCATCTCGCCGATCTCGTCGAGGCTGAGCACGCCGCCATTGGCGAGTTCGAAGACTCCGGGCTTGCCGTCGCGGCTGGCGCCGGTAAAGGCGCCGGCGACGTGGCCGAACAATTCGCTGCCGAACAGGTCCTTGGTGATCGCGCCGCAATTGACGGCGATGAACGGGCTGTTCGGCGTGGCCCGGCTGCCCATATGCACCAGTCGCGCGAACAGTTCCTTGCCGACGCCGGTCTCGCCCTCGATCAGGACCGACGTAACCTCTTTCGATCCCGCCACCCGGCAGGCGATGTCGACGGCGGCAAGCAGAGAATCGCTTTCGCCGACGATAAGCGCAGCGGCCGTCTCGACCTGCTTGGTGCGCCGGCTGCTCGACATGACAGGGGTCGACCGCTGCGACGGAAACACCAGCGCGGCTCCCCGCAGCCCGTCGTCGAATTCCAGCGCGCTGATGTGGCAGGAGCGGAGCGCGGCGGGCAGTTCCTCGACGAAACGGGCACCGGGGCCAAGGTCGGGCAGCTTGAAGCGTGGGTTGGGCGCCGACGCCCCGGCAAGCAACTCGCGCGCCGCTTCCTCCGGCAGGTTGTTGTAATAGATGGGGCGGCCGCGACCGTCGACGATCATCAGCCCGTCGCGGCCGCGATAGTTCGGGGCCGAGGCGATGAAGGCTTCCAGCAGGCGGGCACGGTCCTCGATCTGCTGCTCGGCCAGCGCCTTTTCGATCTCGCGCGCCGCGGCGGCGACGAGCACCGTGTTGTGCGGGCGAAAAATGTCGGGGTGGCCGGACAGATCGACCACGCCGACGATGTTGCCGTCGATCGGATCGCGGATCGGCGCGCCGGCGCAGGTCCAAGCCTTGATGCCGGCGCAGAAATGCTCGGCGGCGTGCACGAATACCGGCTCGCCCGCCCAAAGCGCGGTGCCGATGCCATTGGTGCCGACGACGTCCTCGGTCCATTTGCCGCCGACGGCGAGGTGGATGTCCATGCCATCGTGGATGGTGCGTTTGTCGCCGATGGCGTCGATGAGCACGCCGTCGCCGTCGGCCAGCACAAGCATCGCGCCGGTGCCGTCGAGCAACCGGCCGATGGTTGAGAAGGAGCGGCGCGCCGCCGCCAGCAAGTCGCTGTTGGTATGGGTGAGGAATTCGATGCGGTCCCTGCCGTTTTCCAGCGGCGCTTCGCTTTGCTGGGCATCGATGCCGCCGGAAGCGCAGCGGCTCCAGGAATCGTGGATCAGTGACCGGACCGGAAACCGGCCACGGTTCCGCTCGGTTTCGCCTGAAAGCAACCCCTCCCACGCGCGCATGGTGACACGCTCGTCATAGACCAGCGCGGTCGCGTGGTTGGCACCCATCGGCTGGCGAGCCTGAGGGGTGAGGGCCTGGATTTCGTCTGGGCCTAGGTGTTGTTTCATCCAGCTATCGCATCTTCACCCCGGAGGGACCGCCTGGTCCGTTTGGGTCGACGTGACGGGCGTGGCCGTCCGCGCTCACCGCATGCCAAGTCGTCCGCCGATCTCGGCGGCGAGCTCGTCCTCGCCATAGTCCGGCCTGAGCCGGCCGCCGTCGAGATCGGCCAGTGCCGCGGCGATATCGTCGTCCACCGGCGCGAAGAACTGGTTTGCCTTCGTCGCCAGCACAAAAACCTCGGCGCCGTCCCTGCGCCGAAGTTCGCCGATGTGATGCAACTGCCGGCCGCTGTTTTCGTCCACCGCGATGACGCGGCCGTTCAGGCTGATGCGGATTGTCGGCTTGGTTTCCGAGACCGCCGTGGTGCCACTGCCGACATGAATGATCAGGCCTTTCGGCTGCGGCTTAGGCCTGGGCGCCTTGCTCGCGGAATAGCCGCCGCCGCTGATCTGATCGGCGATGCGCGCGATCGTCGAGCGGTTCTCTTCGATCAGACGCTTGACCTGGACGTCCTCGCGTCGCGGGCCGCCCGGCTTCGATATGATTTCGACCATTACTCCTCCCAGAGTCGCTTGGTCAAAGCCGTCTGCAACTGTCCCCGCCAACACTATCGCAGAACCGCTTCTGGTGCCACTGCACTAACATACGACGTCTGCGGCAGGTGCGGGTGGTAACGGGATGCTTCATCACCTTCCTGTGCGCATAAGCCCTGCGGTGCTTACCAACGGCGATTTCGACCGGTAACATCGGCACCGAATTCGAACACGGTCGGCGGAAGCACTCCGTCGTCTGGCTTCGAGACACGGGTTTCCGTCAGCAGCGAGCAGACAAAATGGCCTATGATCCACGCGCCCTCGTCCTCGAACGCAAAGGCGTTCTCAGCCTTCGCGAATTTCCCCTCGAGGAAAAGCTCGGACCTCATGACGTCAGGGTGGCGATCCACACCGTCGGCATCTGTGGCTCCGACGTGCATTACTACACGCACGGCGCGATCGGCCCGTTCGTCGTGCGCGCGCCAATGATCCTCGGGCATGAGGCAGCGGGTACGGTCATCGAGGTCGGCGGCGCGGTCAAGTCGCTGCGGGTCGGCGACCGCGTCTGCATGGAGCCCGGTATTCCCAACCCGATGAGCCGGGCCTATCGCGAAGGCCGCTACAACCTCGACCCTGACCTCGTGTTCTGGGCCACGCCGCCGGTGCACGGCGTGCTGCGCTCCACAGTGATACACCCCGAGGCCTTTACCTTCCGCCTGCCTGACCAGGTGTCGTTCGCCGCCGGCGCGATGGTCGAGCCGCTGGCGGTCGGTGTGCACGCGGTGACGCGCGCTGCCGTTGCGCCGGGCAACGTCGCGCTCGTCATCGGTGCCGGTCCGATCGGCCTGCTCAATGCACTGGCCGCCCTTGCCGCCGGCTGCGCGCATGTCATCGTCAGCGACATCGACGACGACAAGCTTGCATTGGCGGCGACGCTTGGCTCGATTACGCCCGTGAACCCGCTGAAGAGCGACCTGCTCGAAGCGGTGAAGGCGGCAACCGACGGCTGGGGCGTCGACGTCGTCTACGAGTGTTCCGGCAATGAGAGGGCGGCGGCCAGCGTCTTCGCGCCACTCTGCCCGGGCGGTGTCGTGGTGTTCGTCGGCATCCCGCTGGCGCCGATCGCTTACGACGTATCGGCCGCCCAGGTGAAGGAGGCGCGCGTCGAGCATGTCTTCCGTTATGCCCACGTCTTCCCGAAATGCGTCGCCATGCTGGCATCCGGCAGCATAGACGTCGCGCCCCTGATCACCCGCGTCTTTCCGTTCGGGGAGAGCGTCGAGGCCTTCGAGGCGGCTGCCTCGGCGCCCAGGGGGCAGGTCAAGATGCAGATCGAACTCTGACCGGCTGCATCGCGGCACGCACTGACGGCACCGCGCCGTGCAAAGTTTCGGAACGGCACCCGGCTTTTCACCGGGTGCCGTGGCCGTGTTACGGCTTGATGAAGTAGGCTATTCCCAGCACGGCCACGGTGCCGAGCAGCAGCACCAGCCAGCCGACATAGGCCGACGATTTGGATGCCGACGGAAGGCCTGTCGGTTTGTTGTCGTCCATCATACTGATTCCTTGGATTGCGCGACCACGTCGCGAATGTTCGAAGACGACGGAACAAACAGCGCAAGGCGTTCGCCGCGCGCAGCTCGCTCCGCGATTGTGAAGGAAGTTGTTCAGGCCGAGGGTGGCGCCCGCGCCGAATAGCTGCTGACCCCGCCCGTGGTGACCATCGGCAGTTCGGCACAGCCGATATAGCCGGAACCGGTGGGTGCGGCGGGAACATCGACGCCTGCGACAAGGATCGGCTGGGCGCCGCCCGTGCCCGGGCTGGGCTGCCGGGCCTGATTGCGCAGTACCGGCGAGCGATCCCGCTGCTGCACGATTGCCTGGTCGGACCGGCCCGAGCTTGCAACCGGTGCGGTCGTCGTCCGGGGCAGTGCCTCCTGCCAGGCAAGCGAGTGGCCGCTGACAAGCAGCAGCGCGATCGCAGCAAGCAACGCGAACGGCGAAGTGAGACGCTGGGTGGCGAGCCGGAACATCAGGCTGGCTCGCCTGGCATCGAGGTGGCGCAAACGCGGAACGTTTGCCCGGCCGGCAGGGAAGCAACGCGCTTCACGAGGATAATGTCGAGTTCAGGCAAGGCAGCACGTGCCGCTCCGGAACGCCTCTGTTGACCTACGGCAGATACCATCATCACGTCCGCGGGGACAACCTTCGCCGATCGAATGCGCTTTCGGCGCCGGCTTTCAAGCGCGGCAATGTGACTTGCACACGCGACGCCGATAGGCCTATTCTATGCCGTCCGTGCTGCAACGGCATGTGGACGCATGAGATCATGGCGCTTACGCTCTTGCGGAGGAGGAAAGCATGGATCTCGCGAGTGGAATGGCAATTCGCCCTCAGGAAATGGCGATTCTAGCCAAGGCAACTGAAGATTTCTGCAGAAAATATCGGATCAGCAACCAGCCCGGCCGGGAAGCCGCCGCCAGGCTCGCCATGGTCCACTTCAGGTCCGGCAAGCAGACGCCGGATGAACTCAAGGCCGCGCTCGAAACCGACGACGACTGATTCCCCCTCATCGTCGACTGGCCGCGCCGCCGAGGGGCCGCGCCGTTGGTCTGCTGCTTCGACTGCCGAAAAACGTTGACGGGCGATCGTCTGAACTTGCCGACGCCGCTGCTGACGGTTGTTGTCGCGGAAACCTGGCGCCGGGTGTGCGCTACGCGGTTGAAACCAGCCGCAGGACGGTCTCGATGTTGAAGCGCAGGCGCTCCTCCAGCGCCGCCGGGGTCATCAGGTCGCGCTGGTAGACGATCGCGCCGGTGAAGCGGTTGGTCAGGTAATAATAGCCGATCGCCGCGATCGTGATGTTGAGTTGCACCGGGTCGATGCCCGGCCGGAAATCGCCGGTCTTTTCGCCGCGTTCGAGCAGCCCGCCGACCATGTCGACGAAACGGCGGCTTATCCGCTCCACCACCTCCGATCTCTTCAGGTGTTTGGCCTTGTGCAGGTTGGCGCTGTTCACCAGCGTCAGGAACTCGGGGTTTTTCAAGTAGTATTCCCAGGTGAAGCGGACCAGCCGCTCAAGCGCCTCACGCGGGGCCAGCCGGTCGAGGTCGAGCTTCTGCTCGGCGGTGCGGATGTCGACATAAGCGGCTTCGAGCACACGCTGGAACAGTTCGTCCTTGCTGTTGAAATAGTGGTAGATCATGCGTTTGTTGGCCTTCGCCCGCTCGGCGATCACGTCGACGCGCGCTCCGCCCAGCCCGTTCTTGGCGAATTCCTTCTTCGCGGCGGCGAGGATTCGCGCCTGGGTGGCTTCCGCGTCGCGGACCCTGGGCTTGGCCGGTGTCTTGACCGTCATGGCTTCCCTCTCAACGCCCCGGGCCGGCCCGACGGACTGACCCTTGTACTCCATCAATCCCGCTCGGATGTCCGGTGTTCGGCCTGGCGAGGTCACCGGAATCACGACGGCACGCGAGATAACGTAACGGTTACTTCCGCGACGCGCCAGTGCCGGCGCGCCTCGCTCAACTCCCGGTTTTGCAAGGACGTACGGCGCTCGGCCGGTTCGGCAGCTTGCACAACGGGCGTTGACACCATCACATTAAAGAAGTAACTAGATAGTGCAATAAGGCTCTGGCGAAAGCGCCGACCGAGCCGATTTTCTTCAAATGCACGGCGCACGGACGAGTTGGGGAGAGACGCGTGTCATTCATCAAGAAGTTCATCGAGCAGGAGACGATCAGCCGTCGTAACCTGCTTCTGGCGTCGGCCTACGGCCTCGGTGGCGCGGCTGCGCTTGGCATGTTCGGCTCCAGGGCGGCGCAGGCGGCGGTCGAGAACCCGACCATCGCCTGGAGCTACCGCGATCGCACCAATCCCTATTGGAACTACATCGTTTCCGGCGGTGAGGCGTTCGTCGAAAGCATCGGCCTGCCGAAGTCGGCGCTGGTCAACATGATCAACGAGGGCTCGAGCGAGAAGTCGCTGGCCGACGTCAAGGCGCTGCTCTCCAAGGACGGCAACAAGGTGGCGCTGGCTATCGATGCCAACGACGCGCCGAACTGCCGCCCGGTGGTCGAGGCCGTCGCCGCCGCCGGCGCTTATGTGTCGACCATCTGGAACAAGACCGACGACCTGCACCCCTGGGATTTCGGCGACAACTACGTGTCGCACATGACCTGGTCGGACGAGGGGCCGGCGGAGAAGACGGCGCGCATCCTGCTCGACGCCATGGGCAAGAAGGGCGGCGTCGTGCATCTGGGCGGCATTGCCTCCAACAACCCGGCCGTCGAGCGCCTCAACGGCTTGAAGAACGCGCTGAAGGACTATCCGGACGTGCAGCTGCTGGACGCCCAGCCGGCCGACTGGGACACCCAGAAGGCCAACCAGATCATGGCGAGCTTCCTCACCCGCTACGGCGACGAGATCAAGGGCGTGCACTGCGCCAACGACACCATCGCCTACGGCGTTCTGGAGGCGCTGCGCGCCGAGGGCATCGAGGGTATGCCGGTCGTGTCCTATGACGGCAACCAGCAGGCGGTCGAACTGGTCGCCAAGGGTGAGATTCTGGCGACGGTGTTCACCAACCCGCACTGGGGCGGCGGCATCACCGCGGCGCTCGCCTATTACGCCGCCACCGGCGCCTTCAAGCCGTCCGACGAGCCGAAGGAGCATCGCGAGTTCTATGGCCCGACCATCCTGATCCAGCCGCAGGACGCGCTCGACTTCAAGGCCAAATATCTCGACAACACCCCGAAATACGACTGGAAGGATTTCTGGGGTCCGAGCAACGGCCAGATCCAGTACCGGTCGTAAATCGCAAGGACCGCGTTACGCGTAGCGCAGTACCTCCACCCTAACCTCTCCCCACAAGGGGGAGGGGGACTTGGTTGCGCGTCCAGCCATGCCGATCATCAACGTTTCTGCGGGGCGGAGCGACCGCAAAGTCCCCCTCCCCCTTGTGGGGAGGGGTTAGGGGTGGGGGTACCTTCACGCGCAGATGGGTGAGGGGCGGCTTCACGAATGTCATAGGGCGAGAGGCGACGATGGCCGATCTGATGACGAGGGACAATCTGCAGAAATGGGCGCCGCTGCTGGTGCTCGTCGCGCTGATCCTGTTCTTCACGATAGTCAATCCGAACTTCCTGTCGGTGCGCAACTTCGCCCGCATCGCCATTGCCTCGACGCCGGCGCTGATGATCGCCATCGGCGTCACCTTCGTCATCCTGATGGGTTCGATCGACCTGTCCATGGAGGGTTCCGTGGCGGTATGCGCGGTGCTGTTCGCCACCTTCTTCACCGCGCTCGGCGGCTCGCTCGCCGGCTGGGGCTGGCTGGCGATCCCCGGCGCCATGCTGGTCGGCGCGCTCTTCGGCCTGATCAACGGCCTGATCCATGTCAGGCTGAAGATACCGTCGTTCATGGCCAGCCTGTCGATGGGTTTCGTCGGCATCGGCCTGTCGCTGCTGATCACCGGCGGCGACCGCATTCTTGTCGAGGACCCGCTGTTCCGCTCGCTGCTCACCTATCGCCTGGGCGGTTTTCCTCTCATGACCTATGTCGCGGTGCTGGCCCTGCTGGTCGCCTGGTTCATCCAGAACCACACCCGCATCGGCCGCAATTTCTACGCCATCGGCGGCGGCGAGGATCTGGCGCATGCGTCGGGTCTCGACGTCGGCAAGGTGCGCATCATCTGCTTCCTCATCGCCGGCGTCTTCTACGCGCTCGGCGCCATGGCCGCGGTGGCGCAGATCGGCATCGCCGAGACCGTCACCGGGCGCAATCTGATGTTCGTGTCGATCACCTCGGTGGTTGTCGGCGGCACCGCGCTGTGGGGCGGCTCGGGCGGCGTCTGGAACACGCTGGTCGGCGTGCTGATCGTCAACGTCATCGGCAACGGCATGGTGGTGATCGGCCTGCCCAGCTACGTGCAGGACGGCGTGCTCGGCCTGCTCGTGATCACCGCCGTCTATCTGTCGACCGATCGCCGGTCGCTCTCCTTCGTGAAGTAGGCGCGCCATGTTCGAGCTTCAGAACGTCGAAAAGCGTTTCCCCGGCGTGCATGCGCTGAAGGGCATCGATTTCAAGATCGACCGCGGCGAGATCGTCGGGCTGGTCGGCGAGAACGGCGCCGGCAAGTCGACCTTGATGAAGGTGATCTACGGCGCCTATCAGCACGATGGCGGCCAGGTGCTGGTCGACGGCAAGCCGGTGCGTTTCCACAATCCACGCGAAGCGATGGATATGGGCGTCGGCATGGTCTTCCAGGAGCAGTCGCTCATCCCCAACCTGACGGTGATGGAGAACATCTTCCTCGGCTTCGAGCAGCAGTTCGTCCGCTTCGGCCGGATCGACTGGAAGGCGATGGGCAAGGCTGCCGCCCGGCAGCTGAAGAAGGTCAAGCTCGACATCGACCCGGCGACGGTGACGTCGAAACTGTCGTTCGCCCAGCGCCAGCTGGTCGAGCTCGCCAAGGTGCTGACGCTGGAAGAGCGCGTGCAGGGCAATCTCGTCATCCTGCTCGACGAGCCCACCTCGGTGCTCGCCAAGGAAGAGATCGAGCTTCTGTTCAGCCTGGTGCGCGACCTGCGCAAGCGCGCCTCCTTCATCTTCGTCTCGCATCGCCTGGACGAGGTGATCGAGCTGTCCGACCGCATCTACGTGCTCAAGGACGGCGCGGTCGTCGACGTGGTCAAGGGCAGCGACGCCGAGGTCGAGGCTATCCAGCACAAGATGGTCGGCCGCAACATCAACAAGGAATATTACCGCGAGGAGAAGCAGCAGCCCTACGACGAGGGCAAGGTGCTGCTCGAGCTCGACCGCATCAACCTGCCCGGCCGCTACCACGACATCTCGCTGAAGCTGCATGCCGGCGAGGTGCTCTGCCTGGTCGGCGTCGAGGGCTCCGGCCGCGAGCCGATCCTGCGCACCATCTTCGGCATGCAGAAGCCGCAGAGCGGCACGGTGACGATCCGCGGCACGCCGGTCAACGCCTTCAGCGCCGCTCAGGGCGTGGCGCGCGGCGTCGGCTACGTGCCGCGCGAACGCAAGATCGAGGGCATCGTCAGCGGCATGAGCGTGTTCGAGAATATGACGCTGTCGCAGATGCGCAACTACGCCAAGGCCGGCGTGCTCGACATACCGGCCGAGCGCAAGCTGGCCCGCGACTGGATCAAGCGGCTGTCGATCAAGGCGTCTTCCGAGAACGCCGATTGCGGCAACCTGTCGGGCGGCAACCAGCAGAAGGTCGTGCTTGCCAAATGGCGCAGCGGCGGCTCCGACATCATCCTGCTCGACCACCCGACGCGCGGCCTCGACATCGGCGCCAAGGAGGATGTGTACGACATGGTCCGCGAGATGTCGGCGGCTGGCGTCGGCATCGTGCTGGTCGCCGATACTTTGGAGGAGGCGATCGGCCTCAGTCACACCATTGCGGTTGTCAAGGATGGCGAGATCAAGAAATGGTACAACTGTCCGCCCGGCGCGAAGCCGTCTCTGTACGACCTGATCCACTACATGATCTGAGCGGGCGCGGCATGTCGCTCGATCGGCTCAAGCATCATTTCCCGTGGATCACGCTCGTCGTCCTGGTGCTGTTCGTCGGCGTCATGGACCCGAACTTCCTGCGTCCGCAGAACCTCGTCGATCTTGCCGGCGACATCGCGCCGCTGTTCATCATGGCGCTCGGCATGACGCTGGTGATCTACATCGGCGGCATCGACCTGTCGGCGCAGTCGGTGGCCAACATGACGACCGTGCTGGCGACGATCTCGCTGCCGCTGTTCGGTGTGTTTTCGGCGCTGCTGGTCATCCTGGTCGGCCTGCTGTTCGGCACCGTCTCCGGCCTGGTGACGACCCGGCTCAAGGTGCCGTCCTTCATCGCCACGCTGGCGGTCGGCGGCATCGCGCTGTCGGTCGGCCAGTTCGCGTCGGGCCAGCGCGCGCTCTACATGGACGCCGGCCAGCGCGACCGGGCGTTCGGCTGGATGTTCGGCAAGACCGCCGGCGTTCCGCACGAGCTGGCGCTGGCGCTGGTGCTGCTGGCCCTCGCCTGGTTCATCCAGAACCGGATGAAGGCGGGCCGCACCCTGAAGGCGATCGGCGCCGGCGAGCTGGCGGCGGTGGCCTCCGGCATCCGCGTCGAGCATTACAAGGTTCTGGCCTTCGCGCTCTCGGGCATGTTCGCCGCGATCGCCGGCCTTATGTTTTCGGTAAAGCTGTCCGGCGGCTCGCCGACGCTGGCGGAAGGGTTCTTGCTGCCGGCGATCGTCGCGGTGCTGGTGGGCGGCACGCCGCTTACCGGCGGCGTCGGCGGCGTGCTCAACACGCTGATCGGCGCGATGATCGTTGCCGTGGTGCGGGCGAGCATGCTCTACCTGCAGATCCCGGCGACCAGCCAGCAGATATTCTTCGGCATCGTGCTGATCGTGGCGATCGCGCTGACCATCGACCGCTCGAAGATGCGGATCGTCAAGTAGAGCCGCGGAGATTGATCTTGATACGTCGCGCCGCCCCTCATCCCCCTGCCGGGACCTTCTCCCCGCTTCGCGGGGAGAAGGGGGCTATGGTGATGGTTTCGCCCAATCTCCGGCGCTGCAGGTTGGCGAAACCGGTGCTGCCTGCGTCTCTCTCCCCGTGTGCGGGGAGAGATGTCCGGCAGGACAGTGAGGGGCAGGGCCGGCGGTCGATCATTAGGGCTGTTGGCATAACGCCGGAGGACGAAGCATGAAGACCATGCAGGCGGCGGTGCTTGTCGAGCCGCGACGCTTCGAGGTGCGGGAGGTCGCGCTGCCGGCCGTCGGACCGGACGATGTGCTGGTGAAGATCGACCGCTGCGGCATCTGCGGCACCGACATCCACATCTTCAACGGCCACTACGCTGCCGAGATATTGCCGTTCATCCCCGGCCACGAATTCGCCGGCACGGTCCACCGCCTCGGCGACCGGGTCGGCAGCCTGAAGCTCGGCCAGCGCATCGTCGTCGACGTCAACATCGGCTGCGGCCATTGCTACTACTGCCGCAGGAACGAGATCCTGAACTGCCGCGAGGTCAGTCAGGTCGGCATCCACCGCGACGGCGGTTTCGCCGAATATGTCTCGGTGCCCGGCCGCCTGGTGATCCCAGCGCCCGACGACACCGCGCCGGAGCTGCTGGCGCTGGTCGAGCCGGTGGCCTGCGTGGTGCGGGCGGCGCGCAAGGCCGATATCCGTTTCGGTCAGTCCGTCGTCATCCTCGGCGCCGGACCGATCGGCAACCTGCATATCCAGATGATGCGCCTCGTCGGTGCCGCGCCGATCATCGCGGTCGAGGTATCGCCGGAACGGGCCGAACTGGCCCGCCGCGCCGGCGCCGATGCGGTCGTCACCGACCCGTCCCAAACCGAAGCCGTGGTGCGCGCCATGACCGGCGGGCGCGGCGCCGACATGGTGATCGAGAGCGTCGGCATCCCGGCGCTGTACGCCAAGGCCTTCGAGCTGATCCGCCCCGGCGGCCACGTCGCCGCCTTCGGCATCACCGGGCCGCAGGACAGCGTGCCGCTGAAGCTGCTCGACACCGTGCTCAGGGAAAATTCGGTCAAGGGTTCGGTCGCCGGCATGGGCGAGGACATGCACGACGCGCTGACGCTGATCCTGCACAAGCGTTTCGACACCGCGTCGTTCACCGGCTCGGCCTTTCCGCTGGCATCGATCCAGCAGGCATTCGAGACGCTGAAGGACCGCCCGGGGGTCCTGAAGACGCAGATCGTCATGCACGGCGCTACCTAGCGGCAAGGCAAGGAAATGTTTGTCGCACAAAGCGCGAGAGAACAGTCGGCTGGCGTCGCGTCCGGCTGGAGCACCCCCAGCAGCATCTTGATATAACCAGTCCGTTACTGCTACTGCGGCTGTTGCCGCCGGAAGGAAGAAAAAATGGATCAGCAGGCACCCGTTCTATCGTTGCCGTCCACGCCGCGAACATTCGGTTTCTTCGTCGATGGCAAGATGATCGAGGCCGGGACGCGCGGCTATTTCGAGCGGCAAAGCCCCGGCCACGACGTGCCGGTAACCCGCACGCCGAAATGCACCAAGGACGATCTCGACATGGCGGTCGCGGCTGCAAGGCGCGCTTTCGAAGACGGGCGCTGGTCGCGCATCCCGGCGGTCGAGCGTGCCGACGTGCTGCTGCGCGCCGCCCAGGTGCTGCGCCGCCGTGCCGAGGAAATCGCCTACTGGGAGACGCTGGAAAACGGCAAGCCGATCAGCCAGGCACGCGCCGAGGTCGACGGCTGCGCCGGCATGTTCGAATACGCGGCCGGCGCGGCGCGGGCGCTGCATGGCGACGCCTTCAACAATCTCGGCGACGGCATGTTCGGCGTGGTGACACGCGAGCCGATCGGCGTCGTCGGCCTGATCACGCCGTGGAACTTTCCGTTCCTGATCCTGTGCGAGCGTGTGCCCTACATCCTCGCGTCCGGCTGCACGATGGTCGCGAAACCGTCCGAGGTCACCTCGGCGACCACCCTGATCCTCGCCGAGGTATTGGCCGAGGCGGGGCTGCCCGGTGGCTGCTACAACGTTGTCACCGGCTCCGGCAGCACCATCGGCCAGGCGATGACCGAACACCTCGACATCGACATGGTGTCGTTCACCGGGTCGACCGCGGTCGGGCGCCGCTGCGTCGAGGCCGCCGCCGGCAATTTCAAGAAGCTCGGGCTCGAGCTCGGTGGCAAGAATCCGCAGATCGTGTTCGCCGACGCCGACCTGGAGGATGCGGCCGACGGCGTCGCCTTCGGCATCGGCTTCAACACCGGCCAGTGCTGCGTCAGCGGCAGCCGCCTGATCGTCGAGCGCTCGGTGGCGCGCGACTTCGAGGCAATGGTCGCGGCAAAACTCGCCAAGGTGAGGGTCGGCGACCCGCTGGACGCCTCGACCCAGGTCGGCGCCATCACCACATCAGCGCAGAACGCCACCATCCTCGGCTATATCGCCAAGGGCAAGGAGGAGGGCGCGCGACTGGTGTGCGGCGGCGAACGCCTCGATTTCGGCCGCGGCCAGTACATCGCGCCGACATTGTTCGGCGACGTCACCGGCACGATGGCGATCGCCCGCGACGAGATTTTCGGGCCGGTGCTCGCCGTCATGCCGTTCGATACCGTCGAGGAAGCCATCGCCATCGCCAACGACACCGTCTACGGTCTTGCCGCGAGCGTGTGGACCAAGAACATCGACAAGGCGCTGACCGTCACGCGGCGGGTCAGGGCAGGGCGGTTCTGGGTCAACACCACGCTGGCCGGCGGCCCGGAACTGCCGCTCGGCGGGTTCAAGCAGTCGGGCTGGGGCCGCGAGGCCGGGGCCTACGGGGTCGAGGAGTACACGCAGATCAAGTCCGTCCACATTGAGATCGGCAAGCGCCAGCCCTGGGTACGTTGATGCGCGAAAGCGGCTACGACTATGTGATCGTCGGTGGCGGGTCGTCGGGCTGCGTGCTCGCCGCCCGGCTGACCGAGAACCCGTCGGTGCGCGTGCTTCTGCTGGAAGCCGGCGGGCAGGATCGGCATCCCTACATCCACATGCCGGTCGGCTTCTCCAAGATGACCGCCGGGCCTTTCACCTGGGGCCTGAAGACGGCGCCGCAGCGCCACGCCCACAACCGCGAGATTCCCTATGCGCAGGCGCGCGTCATCGGCGGCGGCTCGTCGATAAACGCCGAGGTCTATACGCGCGGCCACCCCGCCGATTTCGACCGCTGGGCCAATGAGGAAGGCGCGGCCGGCTGGTCGTTCAAGGAAGTGCAGCCCTATTTCCTGCGCTCCGAGGGCAACACCATGCTGTCGGGCGAGCTGCACGGCACCGACGGGCCGCTCGGCGTGTCCAACCTGCCCGACCCGCAGCAGACGTCGCGCGCCTTTGTGCAGGCCTGCCAGGAATACGGCATCCCTTATAATCCGGACTTCAACGGCCGGACGCAGGAAGGCAGCGGCATCTACCAGACGACTACCAAGAACAACCGGCGCTGCTCCGCCGCCGTCGGTTATCTCAGGCCGGCGAAGGGGCGCGCCAACCTGACGGTCGAGACCGGCTGCCTCGTGCGGCGCATCGTGTTCGAGGGCAAACGCGCCGTCGGTGTCGAATACGCCAGGGACGGCCGCCCCGTCATGGCGCGGGCCGAGAGCGAGGTGCTGGTCACCGCCGGCGCCATCGGCTCGCCGAAAATCATGATGCTGTCCGGCGTCGGCCCGGCGGCGCATCTGCGCCAGCACGGCATCGATGTCGTCCACGATCTGCCCGGCGTCGGCGAAAACCTGACCGACCATTTCGGCGTCGACATCGTCGCCGAGCTGAAGGGGCCGACCAGCCTCGACAAGTACAACAAGCTTCACTGGATGCTGTGGGCTGGCATTCAGTATGTGCTGTTCAACTCGGGTCCGGTGACGTCCAACATCGTCGAGGGTGGCGCCTTCTGGTTCTCCGACCGCTCGGCACCGATTCCCGACCTGCAGTTCCACTTCCTCGCCGGCGCGGGCGCGGAGGCGGGCGTGCCTACGGTGCCGTCGGGCTCCGGCGTCACGCTGAATTCCTACACGCTGCGGCCGAAAAGCCGCGGCACCGTCCGGCTACGCTCGGCCGACCCGGAGGCGCTGCCGATCGTCGATCCGAATTTCCTGGCCGAGCCGGACGACGTGCGGGTTTCCGCCGAGGGCGTCAGGATCAGCCGCGAAATCTTCCGCCAGCCGTCGCTGCAGAAATACATCAAGCGCATGCATGTGCCGGGCGACGAGGTGAAGACGCAGGCCGAGTTCGCCGAATACGCCCGCCGCTACGGCCGCACCTCCTATCACCCGATCGGCGCGTGCAAGATGGGCGTCGACGACATGGCGGTGGTCGACCCGCAACTCCGGGTGCATGGCCTGGAGAACATCCGCATCTGCGATTCCTCGACCATGCCCAGCCTGATCGGCTCCAACACCAACGCCGCGACCATCATGATCGGCGAGAAGGCGTCGGACCTCATCAGGGGGAACAAGTAAGGGACTTTCCTTCCGGCGTCGGCGCTGCCCCTCACTGTCCTGCCGGACATCTCTCCCCGTAAGGACGGGAGAGAGATGCCGGCCGCTTGGATTTCGCCAATCTTCGACGTTGAAGACTCTCGAAAATCCGGAGCCATAGCGCCCTTCTCCCCGTCCTTACGGGGAGAAGGTGCCGGCAGGCGGATGAGGGGCGGCGCGAGTCCTCAAAACACCGGGAGCGCGACGCCGCCCCCTCAATCCCACTCCGGCGCGTATGGCACGAGGTTCCTGCCGACGATGCGGTAGTTGGTGTGGGTTAGCGCCTCGATCCGTGCCATGTCGATGCTCGACAGGGTGAAATCCATGATGTCGAAATTGGCGCGGATGTTCTCCGGCTTGGTCGACATTGTGTTGAGCGACACACCCTTCTGCAGGATCCAGCGCAGCACCACCTGAGCGGCTGACTTGCCGTAAGGCGCGCCGATCTCTGCGAAGGCCGGGTTCTCGAACACTTTTCCACGCGCCACCGAGCAGTATGACGACAGCGGGATACCGGTTTCATTCGCGGCCGCGAGCAGAATGTCCTGGTTGAGCAGCGGATGAAATTCCACCTGGTTGGTCACCAGGGGGGCCTCGACGATCGCCTTCGCCGCGCGCATCATCGCGGCCGTGTAGTTCGAGATGCCGATATGGGTGGCAAGGCCAGTATCCTTCGCCTTCTGCAACCGCCTGAGCGACGGCGCGATGTCGCCGTCCTGCGGCGGCCAGTGCAGCAGAAGCACGTCGACATGGTCGAGCCTCAGGTCCTTGAGGCTTCGTTCCACCGAGGCAAGGAACCGCTCCTCGCCGAAGTTCTCGATGCCGACCTTGGTGGTGATGCACAATTCGTCGCGGGCGACGCCGCCATGCGCGAGGCTTTCGCCGACCTCCGCCTCGTTCCCGTACATCTGCGCGGTATCGAAGGCGCGATAGCCGACGGCGAGCGCCGTCGCGACGGCTTGCCTGCAGGCCTCGTCGCGCAGTGGATAGGTGCCGAACGACCGCTGGTACGTCCGCTGGAAATAGATGTTCACGTCCCGGTCTCCCATCGTGGTCCGAACAATTATTGCACTAAATGGTTACTTATACAGCGGCGACAGGCGGCCCGCAAGACGGCTCGGTTGCGGATAAAATCGCGTCGCCGGGGCAAAGGTCTTGACCGCGCGGGCGGAACAGGTAATAACCAATTAGTTACTTATGACTCCTGTCGTGCGAGAGGCTGATGTCGAAGATCACGAGCGCGGAAAATGCGGTCAGGCGCATCGCCGACGGCGCCGTCGTCGCCGTCAATTCGTCGAGCGGCCTGTGCTGCCCCGATCTCGTCCTGCAGGCGCTGGGCGAGCGCTACCGGGCCGAACAGCACCCCCGCAGGCTGACGATGCTTCACCCCATCGCCGCCGGCGACATGTTCGGCACCAAGGGCATCGACCACCTCGCCCAGGACGGCATGATCGACACGATCATCGGCGGTTCCTATCCCTCCGGCCCGTCCTCGGCCGAGCCGCCGCTGATCTGGCAGATGCTGGGCGCCAACCAGGTCGCCGCCTACAACGTGCCGAGCGGCATCCTCTTCGACATCCTGCGCGAGGCCGCCGGCAAGCGGCCGGGCGTCATCACCAAGGTCGGCCTCGACACCTTCGTCGACCCGGCGCTGGACGGCTGCGCCATGAACCAGCGCGCCCGCGAAAAGGCGATCGTGCGCCGCATCGATTTCGAGGGCGAGGAGTGGCTGTATTTCCCGACCATCAAGCCGGACGTCGCCATCATCCGAGCCTCCACCGCCGATGAGCGCGGCAACCTCACCTTCGAGCACGAGGGCGCCTATCTCGGCGCGATGGAACTGGCGCTCGCCGCCCACAATTGCGGCGGCCTGGTGATCGCCCAGGTCAAGCGGGTGGCGCAGGCCGGCAGCCTTCGCCCGCACGACGTGCGGGTGCCGGGCATCCTCGTCGACCTGATCGTCGAGGCGCCGGAGCAGTTGCAGACCACCGCAACCGTGTACGACCCGGCGATCTCCGGCGAGCTGTTCCGCCCGCTCGACACCTTCCGCACGCCGGAATTCGACGCCGCCAAGGTGATCGCGCGGCGTGTCGCCATGGAGCTGAAGACGGGCTGGGCGGTCAATATCGGCTTCGGCATCTCCGCCAACGTGCCGCGCATCTTCCTCGAGGAAGGCCGCCACGGCGAGGTGACCTGGGTGATCGAGCAGGGCGCGGTCGGCGGCATTCCGCTGCTCGACTTCAAGTTCGGCTGTTCCTCCAATGCCGAGGCCTTCGTCGCCTCGCCGCACCAGTTCACCTATTTCCAGGCCGCAGGCTTCGATGCCTCGCTGCTGTCGTTCCTGCAGATCGGCGCCGACGGTTCCGTCAACGTCTCCAAGCTGGCGGTCAGGCCGCATGTCACAGCCGGCGCTGGCGGTTTCGTCGACATCACGGCGCGGGCAAAGAAGATCGTGTTTTCCGGCTATTTCAATGCCGGCGCGAAGTTTTCGATCGCCGACGGCCGGCTGTCGATCGACAAGGAAGGCAAGGTCGCTAAGCTGGTGCCAGAGGTCGATCAGGTGTCGTTCTCCGGCAAGCGCGCCACCGCCCAGGGGCAGGACATCACCTACGTCACCGAGCGCTGCGTGCTCAGGCTGATCGACGGTAAGGTGACGGTTACCGAGATCGCGCCGGGTGTCGACCTGAAGCGCGACATTCTTGACCAGGCGGCGTTCCCCTTGACCGTTGCGGCTTCGCTCAAGCCGATGCAAGCTGACCTCTTTCTGCCCGATCGCGGCGCGAGCCGCCTGGTCGGCAAGGAGGCGGCTGAATAACATGTCCGACGGCGGCGTGCGTCTGGAGATCGAAGGCAACGTTGCCGTCATCACGCTGGCGCGCGAGGCCAAACTCAACGCGCTCGACACCGCCATGGTGCGGGCGCTGGCCGATGTCTGCGCCGAGGTCGAGCATAACGCGGCGGTGCGTGTAGTCATCCTGACCGGCTCCGGCCCGAAGGCGTTTTCGGCCGGCGGCGACATCACCGCCTGGAGCGGCGAGACGCCGGAAGATTTCGGCCGCTTCTGGGTGCGCGACGGCCATGTCGCCTTCGACGCGCTGGCCCGAATGCGCCAGCCGGTGATCGCGGTGCTCAACGGCCATACGCTCGGCGGCGGGCTGGAACTGGCGGCTTGTGCCGACCTGCGCATCGCCGAGGCGCATGTGAAACTCGGCCAGCCCGAGACCGGCCTCGGCATCATCCCCGGCTGGTCCGGCACGCAGCGCGCGGTGCGCCGCTTCGGCGCCCAGCTGGTGCGCCGCATGGCGGTGTTCGGCGAGGTGTTCGACGCGGAGCAGGCGCGGAGCTTCGGCCTGGTCGACGAGGTGGTCGAGACCGGCAAGGGGCTGGAGCGCGCACGCCAGATCGCCGCGACGGTGTGCACGAAAGGACCGCTCGCCACCGAACTCACCAAAATGCTGATCAACGCGGCCGAGGGCGAAGAAACCGAGCGGGTGCTCGACGCGGTCGCCGGCATCGCGGCGGCGCGCTCGGACGATTTGCGCGAAGGGCTTGCCGCCTTCCGCGAGAAACGGCCGCCGCGCTTCTGAGCATCGTTGCACCACGGCATCCCTGCCGGTTGTGCGCAAATCCAACAGGGCTTTTCGAATTTTACGGGGGAGGGACCACCATGATCCGGCATTTCGTTCTCGTGCGTTTTCGTGACGACGTCGACGCCGCCACCAAGGCGTCGATCTATGACGATCTGCGCCGCCTGCGCGACCACCTGCCCGGCATCGTCGGTTTTCACGCCGGTCCGAACGTCAGTGTCGAGACCGATCTGATCCGCGGCAATCGCGATGCCTTCTGGGTCGACTTCGCCGATGCCGCCGCTCGCGACGCCTATCTCGCCGACGCCAAGCATGGCGAGGTCGGCGCGCGCATCGTCGCCAATGCCGTCGGCGGCGTCGACGGCGTCACGGTGGTGGATATGGAGATTTGAGCCGAGCGTGGGCTGAACCTCACCGATAAACCATCAGACCGTTTTCGCCCGACTGCACCGTCTCGCCATCCTGGTTGGTGACGGTGAAGTCGAGCGTCAGGATGCCGCGGCCGGGATTGCTGGTGACGCGCTTGGCCGCGATGGTGACCCGCGCCCGGATGGTGTCGCCGGCGAGCACCGGCCGCGAGAAGCGAAAATTCCAGCCGAGCGAGGCGATCGCGCGGAACTGCGCCTCGGCCTGGTTCTTCAGCCCGTCGACCAGCGACAGCACCAGCAGCCCGTGCGCGACGCGCGCGGAAAAACCGTGGCGGCGGGCCGCCGCGTCGTCCATGTGGATCTCGAAGCGGTCGCCGGTGAGCTCGGCGAAGGCGTCGATCATGGCGACGCTCACCGTCCTTGCCGGCGTCTCCAGCCAGTCGCCGACCGCGACGCCCTCGTAGGAGAGGCCGGTCGCGGTCAGGCGCCGGCCGGCCGTTGCCGTATCGTCGCCCATGGTCATGCCGGCACGGGCGCGTCCTCGCGCAGAAGCTTCTTGTGCTTGAGCTCGGCCCAGAAGGCGGACGGGATCGGGTGGCTGAACCAGGCGAGGTTCTGCTCGAGCTGCTCGACGGTGCGCGTGCCGGCGCAGAAGGACGGGATGGCGGGGTGCGCGACGACGAACTGCAGGGCGGCGGCGGGCAGCGGCACGTTAAACGCGCGGCATACCGCCTCGATCTTCGCCACCTTGTCCATGATGGCGGCCGGGGCAGGGGAGTAGTTGTATTTGGCGCCGGGCACCGCGCCGGTGGCGAGGATGCCGGAGTTGAAGCCGCCGCCGACCAGCACCGCCGCGCCGCGCTCGACGCAGAGCGGCAGGAAGCCGTCGAGCGCTTCCTGCTCCAGCAGCGTGTAGCGGCCGGCGAGCAGGAAGCAGTCGAAGTCGCGCTGCTTCAGCGCCTCGTAGCAGACCTCCCACTCGTTGACGCCGACGCCGATCGCCTTGACAACACCTTCGCTGCGCAGCCGCTCCAGCGCGCGCCAGCAGCCGTCCATCGCCTGCTTGAACACTTCCGGCTGGGCGTCGCCGCGGGTGAAGCGGTCGATGTCGTGGATGAACAGCATGTCGATGTGCTCCAGCCCGAGGCGCTGCAGCGAATCCTCGAACGACCGCATGGTGCCGTCATAGCTGTAGTCGAAGGCCATGGTGTTGGGCGCGGCGTTGTTCCACGGCGCAAAGTCGATCTCCGAGCGCTTGCCGGCCTTGAGCACGCGGCCGACCTTGGAGGCGACGACGTAGTCGCTACGCTTCTTCCAGCGCAGCGAATGGCCGAGGCGCAACTCCGACAGGCCATGCCCGTACATGGGCGCGGTGTCGTAGAAACGCACGCCGGCGTCCCAGGCATGCTGAACCATGGCGCCGGCGGTGGCCTCGTCGATCTCGCGCAGGAAATTGCCGATCGGCGCGGTACCGAAGGCGAAGGCGGTGACATCGAGCTTGCTGCGGCCGAATGGGCGCCTGTCCGACGGTTTCATGCGATCCTCCCTGAGTAACCATCTGGTTATTTCTTTACACGGGTGGTAAGCATTTGGCAAGGCGCTGGTTTTTGCTCGCATCTCCGCCTCGCCACGCTGCGGATTTTCCGCCCTGGCCTTTGCCGGAAAAAAGCTCCCCTGGCCGGGGAGGTGGGAAGCGGGGCGCCAAAAGCCTTGCCGTCTTCCTGGGTCGTCAAGTTCAAGTCGTGGCGCAGCCAGTCGCGCCCCGCCGGCATCGTTGAAGTC